>JACCDQ011804937.1_pt1 | contig 12698 bp, 13 predicted proteins | sample 7446031 | NCBI WGS metagenome assembly JACCDQ01 (sample SAMN15323442, study PRJNA562643) | freshwater metagenome | isolation source: river surface water | place: USA:Blue River Watershed | collected 2017-08-17
GCTTTGGAGATTTCCATATTCAACCTTTGTGAATTTCTCTAACGAAAAACCTTGGGTGCTCTTTTGCGGGACTCTTGTGAAGTCGCATCAGAACTTAAGACCACCAACATGAGCCTGCACATGTAAGTGCCTTGGCCGGATGGTGATCCGTTTGCGTTTTTTCAATTGCAACCCAACATTATAGGGCCCAGAATGCCATAATCCGACTCGCACAAAATGGGTGCAAGACTGTGGCCACCGAACAAGAACTTTCAGATTTCCTCAAAAACACGGAGAAGCGCGCCTTCAAACGCACGCTGTATCACGTGCGCAATGAGGAATCTGCACTGGATATCTTGCAGGACAGCATGATCAAGTTGGCCACCCACTACGGCGACAAACCCGCCGAAGAACTGCCCATGCTTTTTCAGCGCATCTTGTCCAATACCACCTTGGATTGGTTCAGGCGGCAAAAAACCCGCAACGCTCTTTTTTCCAATATCAGCGACTTTGGCACCGATGCCGAGGGCGAAGATTTTGACTTTCTCGAGAATTTGGGTGGACTGAGCGAACCTGGATTGGGGGAAAGCGCCGAGGACCAAACCCATCGAAAGCAGGTTTTTCACCAAATTGAGGCAGAAATACAAGAATTGCCACCGCGTCAACGCGAAGCCTTCCTGCTGCGTTATTGGGAAGAGATGAACCTTTCTGAAACAGCTGCGGCCATGGGCTGCACGGAAGGCAGTGTCAAAACTCACTGTTCTCGGGCTGTTCAGACGCTTGGTAAAGCACTTCGCGCCAAAGGATTTAACACATGAAAACGCAAGCCAACCTGAATATGACAAAGGTCGACCGCGCCGGTCAGGCTATTGCACGCCGACTCAACGAGCATGCGACAGATTTACCGCACGATATTACTGAACGGCTGCGCGCCGCGCGCATGCAAGCCATTGCTCAGCGCAAGCGTGAGCCAGTGGTCGTTCTTCAGCCCCAGTGGGCTACAGCGGGTGGCCCACCTTTGAGCCCTCCCGATGAAGGCCTCAACTTGTGGAGCCGACTGGCATCCGCCCTGCCCCTCATCGCTTTGCTGTTTGGCTTGGCCACCATTCATGCGTTTCAAAACGAACACCGTGTCAACGAAATTGCTTCAGTTGATGCTGAGTTGCTCATCGACGACTTGCCACCCGACGCCTACACAGACCCCGGATTTTTGGTCTTTCTCAAGTCAAATCCGCTGCAAGCAAAGGCCACGGATTGAAACTGCTGCGCACTTTTTTGTTTTTATTCATCGCCTGCTTAGGTTTGGCGACGGGGTGTACTTTTGCTCAAACAGCCAATGTTTTGCCAGAAAACAACCCGCAAAACAAACCTGTTGTCAGTGATGCGTCTTGGCTCAATTTAACGGACTCCCAAAAAAAGGCACTGGCCCCGTTGGCACCTCACTGGACTCAAATTAGTCCAGCGCAAAAGAATAAATGGGTGACGATGTCTAAAAATTTTGACAATCTGTCTGCCAGAGAACAAGCGACATTGCAAGAGAGAATGGCCGACTGGGCCTCATTGAGCCCCCAACAACGCGCCCAAGCGCGCCTCACCTTCAACGAAACCAAAAACATTGCAGCGGACGAAAAGAAAACGCATTGGGAGGCTTACCAAGCCCTCAGTGCAGAAGAAAAGAAAAAACTAGCTGCTCAGCAAAAGACAGGTATCCAGGGGGCTGCCACGGCCTCTCAAGCCCCTCCCCCCAATAAAGTCATGCGCTTGCCAGGCAAATCAACGCCAACGGCCGAGCCCGGCAAATCAACCCCTGCGGTTGTGATTGACAAAAAAACGCTGTTACCCACCACAGTGGCCATTCCAGAAGGTACCTGACTTGAGCGAATTGCATCCATCCGATGACATGCTTGAGTTAACGACACCTTCACTAGGTCGCCGCATGGCTTGCTGGCTTTACGAAGGCATGCTGTTATTTGGTGTGGTCTTCATTTCAGGCTATTTGTTTGGCACACTCAGCCAAACTCGCCACGCCCTCCACAATCGTCATGGCTTGCAAGCCTTTTTATTTTTGGTGTTTGCCATTTATTTCACTTGGTTTTGGTCAAAAGGCCAAACATTGGCCATGAAAACTTGGCACATCAAAGTGGTCGACCTGGCCGGACAACCTGTTTCACAAGCCAGGGCTTTTCTTCGATACATACTCAGTTGGATTTGGCTATTGCCGCCCTTGGTGGTCACAGCCCCCCTACAACTGCCACCTGCAGAAGTGGCTGTTTTATTGGTCGGCTGGATCGTGATTTGGGCGCTCTTGAGTCGATTTCAAATTCGTAGACAATACTGGCACGACGTTTGGGCTGGCACACAACTGGTTGAGGCGCCTCAAAAGTCTCCCGCCAACCCATAAACGCCTCTGCCCGAAACTGAACGCCAATGGCCGCCACAACGGCCCTTTGATGACGCCCTGCCATGCTCCCCGAAGACGTTAACCCCCAAAAAAGTCGCAAAGGCTTGTCCCGTATTTTTCACGCCAGTGGCTATTCCATCGAAGGCCTCATTGCGGGCTGGGGCGAAACTGCTTTCAGGCAAGAGGCCATCTTGGCTTGCTTTCTTCTACCTGCCGCATTTTGGCTAGGTCAAACCTGGGTTGAGGTCAGCATCTTGTGTGCCTCCGTGGTGTTTGTCATGGTGGTAGAACTCTTGAACACCGGCATTGAAACGGCCATCGACCGCATTGGGCCAGAGTGGCATCACCTGTCCAAGCGTGCCAAAGACATGGGCAGCGCAGCCGTTTTACTCAGCTTATTGCTGTGCCTAGGCATCTGGGTTTCCGCTCTTTGGAAACTCATTCATGGCTGATCCGACCTTTTCACTCTGCGTTTACTGCGGGTCACGCGCGGGTGACTCCCCAAGTTTTGAAGCAGCGGCTCAAGCGGTGGGCACCTGGATTGGTCAGCACGGCGGCCAGCTGGTTTATGGCGGCGGTCGAAACGGTTTGATGGGCACTGTGGCGCAGGCCACTTTGGCTGCTGGTGGCCGCGTGGTTGGGGTCATCCCCCGAGCCTTGGTTGAAAAAGAATGGGCGCATACCGAATGCACCGAGCTTCACATTGTTGAAACCATGCACGAGCGCAAGCAAATGATGGCTGAACGCGCAGATGCCTTCATTGCATTGCCCGGTGGCATTGGCACCTTTGAAGAGTTTTTTGAGGTGTGGACTTGGCGCCAGCTGGGTTACCACAACAAGCCCATTGGACTCTTGAATTTAGAGGCCTACTACGATCCCCTGCTGACGTTTTTGCACTCAGTGGTAGCCCACGACTTTATGGGCCCTTGGCAAATGGATTTGATTCAATCGCATGCAGATGCCCACACCTTATTGCCCAATTTGGTTCAAGCTGCGGGGCTGCCTATTAAATTCCAAAGCGAATCTATCTGACGCTCAAACGGCATCGTCGTCCAACTCACCGGTGCGAATGCGAATGACGCGCTCTACCGTGGTGATGAAAATTTTGCCATCGCCAATTTTGCCGGTACGGGCAGCTTTCACAATGGCATCGACGCAGCGCTCAACATCGCCATCTTTCACAGCCACTTCAACTTTAACTTTGGGCAAAAAATCGACCACGTATTCGGCACCGCGGTACAACTCGGTATGACCTTTTTGGCGACCAAAACCTTTGACTTCGGTAACCGTTAAACCTGTCACGCCGCATTCGGCCAGGCCTTCACGCACTTCTTCGAGTTTGAAAGGTTTGATGATGGCTGTGATTTGTTTCATGAAATAAGTTCCGTCAAAAAAATTAAGCTCGAAATCGATTGGTTATAGGATAACGCCAATCTTTGCCAAAACTGCGGTGCGTCACGCGAATTCCCACAGGCGATTGCCTGCGTTTGTACTCATTGAGTTTGATCAGACGTGTGACCTTTTCAACATCCGCTTGGTCAAAGCCCTCTGCCACCAGGGCGCTGATGCCTTGGTCGTTTTCCATGTAGCGCTGAACAATGGCATCCAGCACTTCATAAGGTGGCAAGCTGTCTTGGTCTTTTTGGTCTGCGCGCAACTCGGCACTGGGGGGGCGCGTGATGATGCGCTCTGGAATGGGGTTGCTACCCGTGTCATAGGGGTCGTGTTGGTTGCGCCACTCGGCAAGTTTGAAGACCTGAGTTTTCACCACATCCTTGATGACGGCAAAGCCACCCGCCATATCGCCGTACAAAGTGCAATAACCCGTGGCCATTTCACTCTTGTTGCCGGTGGTCAGGACAATGGCACCCGTCTTGTTGGACATGGCCATGAGCAAAGTGCCGCGCACCCGTGCTTGGATGTTCTCCTCTGTGGTGTCCTCCGCCAATCCTTTGAATTGATCGGCTAGCGCCGTTTTAAAGCCCTCGAACAAGGGGGCAATGGAGATTTCGTCGTAACGAACCCCAATTCGTTTGACCATCTCTCGTGAGTCAATCCAGCTGATGTCTGCGGTGTAAGGAGACGGCATCATGACGGCGTGAATTTTGTCGGCGCCCAATGCATCGACGGCCAAGGCCAATACCAAGGCTGAGTCGATACCGCCAGACAATCCCAAAATGGCACCAGGAAAGCCGTTTTTGCCCAAATAGTCTCGAATGCCCAACACCAAAGCGTGCCACAGGTCTTCTTCCCAAGTGCCCTCGGGTGATACGGTCTGCCCCTTCAGTTCAATGCCATTGGCGCCGGTACTGCGGGTCATTTGCAACAAGGGCAAATCTTCTTTAAAGGCTGGGGCCCTAGCCACCACCTCTGCATTTTGGTTGATGGCAAAGGAGCGTCCTTCGAAGATCACCTCATCTTGTCCACCAACTAGATGTGCATAAACAAGAGGTAATCCACAGGATTTCACCCGCTCACTCATTTGAACTTCACGCTCCAAACCTTTACCCACATGGAATGGGGAAGCATTGAGGACCAGCAGCGCCTCAGCCCCAGCTTCCCGCGCCTTTAAGGCGGGGGCTTCAAACCATGCATCTTCACAAATCAACAATCCCAACTTGAAGCCATCTACCTCAAAAACACAAGCTTCGTGTCCTGGCGTGAAATAACGACGCTCATCAAACACTTGGTAGTTGGGGAGTTCTTGTTTGGCATAAGTGGCAATTTCACGGCCTTCACACAGCACAGTGGCTTTGTTGAACCGCTGGGTAATGGCCACGCTCTTGTTTTGAAAGCCGCCACCTGTTGGATGTCCCACCACGACATGTAAGCCTTTTAAGCCTGCCAACTCGCGCGCCACCGTTTTCAGGGCATCATCGCAAGCATCGATGAAGGCGGGTCGGAGTAACAGGTCTTCGGCAGCATAGCCGCACAACGCCAGTTCAGGGGTGATCACCACGCGAGCACCCTGCGCATAGGCGTGTTGGGCTGCATCAATGATTTTGCGGGCATTGCCAGGCATATCACCGACGATGAAATTAAGTTGAGCAATACAAAGTTGAAGGGTCATACGGGTGCAGGAATTCGATTCCAACAATTATGTCATTGAGGTGCTGACTTCAATGCGAAATATCGAGGCTGAAGCGTGGGATCACCTGTTAAATGCTCAAACCGAGCCGACCCCCTTCATGCAGCACGCCTACTTAAGCGCGATGGAGGACACCAGCGCGGCAAGTCCCGAAACAGGCTGGACCCTCCGCCTGCTGTGCATCCGAAAGCTAGAAAAAGGTCAAGCCGGCCCTCTGGTGGCGGCCGCTGTGCTGTACCTAAAAGCTCACTCCTATGGCGAATATGTGTTTGATTGGGCCTGGGCGGATGCCTACCAACGACACGGTTTGCGCTATTACCCCAAAGCCATTTGCGCCTCGCCCTTTACGCCCGTGCCAGGCACCCGTTTGCTGTCTGTCGACTTGCAAAGCAAGCGCGCTTTGATTTCGGCCCTGGAACAACAAGCCCAAGACAATGGCTGGTCCTCTCTGCATTTGTTGTTTTTGTCGCAAGACGACTTGGCAGCTTGCCAGCAAGCCGAATGGCTCAGCCGTCATACCGTGCAATTTCACTGGCAAAACCAAAGCTACGAAAGCTTTGATCAATTTCTCACGCAATTTAGCCAAGAGAAGCGCAAAAAGATACGACAAGAGCGGCGAAAGGTCGCCACCGCGGGGGTTCACTTTGAGACCCTTGAAGGCGCTCAAATCAGCAGCAGCGATTGGGATTTTTTCTACCAATGCTATGCCCAAACGTATTTTGAACACGGCAACGCGCCCTACCTCAGCCGTCAATTCTTTCAGCGCATGCAAGACACCATGGCAGAGCATTGGCTCTTGTTCATTGCAGTCAAGGACGGACGCCGCATAGCCAGCAGCTTGATCGGCATCGACCGACAAGTGGCCTATGGCCGATATTGGGGCGCTCTAGAACGTGTAGATTGTTTGCACTTTGAAGCTTGCTATTACCAGCCTATTGAGTGGTGCATTGCAAAAGGCTTTCAGCGCTTCGAGGGCGGTGCGCAAGGTGAGCACAAAATGGCCAGAGCGTTGTTACCTGTCAAAGCCAGCAGCGCGCATTGGCTAGCGCATCCCGATTTTTCGGATGCGGTGGCGCGTTATTTGGAAAAAGAAGGCCATGGCGTTGAGGCCTATCTAGAAAACCTAGAAGCCAGATCACCTTTAAAGAAAGAGTGATGGGCTGAGGCTCTCAAAACAATCATCGCACCTCACGAAGAGGCGCGATGTTTCAAGCCAATTAGGCTTGTGTTTTTTGGTAGTTGGCAATGCCATCCAAGATTTCTTTCTTGGCTGACTCTGGGCCTTCCCAACCCAAAACCTTGACCCACTTGCCTTCTTCCAAGTCTTTGTAGTGCTCAAAGAAGTGGGCAATGGTTTTCAAACGCAAAGGATTCAAGTCTTCAGGTTTTTGCCACTGTGTGTAGATGGACAAGATTTTGTCAGTGGGAACGGCCAAAACTTTGCCATCTTCGCCCGCCTCGTCTTCCATTTTCAAAATGCCAATGGCACGGCAAGGCACCACGACACCTGGAATCAAGGGGACAGGGGTGATCACCAACACGTCAACAGGGTCGCCGTCACCGCTGATGGTTTTTGGCACGTAGCCATAGTTGGTGGGGTAATGCATGGCCGTGCTCATGAAACGGTCCACAAAAATAGCGCCTGTTTCTTTATCCACTTCGTATTTCACGGGATCGGCGTTCATCGGAATTTCGATGATCACATTGAATTGTTCAGGAACTTTGCTGCCAGGAGTGACGTTGTCTAAGGACATATTTTTAAAGTCTCAAGAGTTGATTTAAAACTAAGAAGGTAAGGATTAACCCCGATTTTACTTTCACTAGCCTTGCTTCTTTGAAACAAAGCACTTTTAATGAGTTTGTTGGCCAATCGAGCCCTTGAGAACCTTGAAGGGACCGAGGAAGCAACGCCTGGAGGTGTTCCCCAAGCGTTGCACCTCTGTTCAGCGACAACACTCAAGGAGATTGATATGACAGGCAATTCAGCGTTGATTTTGGCGCTCGTTTGCGGACTGATCGCCGTTTTTTACGGCGTTTGGGCTCGCGGATGGATTCTGGCCCAAGACCCCGGAAATGACCGAATGCAAGAAATTGCAGCCGCCATTCAGGCCGGGGCCGCCGCTTACCTCGCAAGGCAGTACAAAACCATTGCCATGGTGGGTGTGATTTTGGCCATTCTCATGGGCATCTTCCTCGACATGACCACCGCCATCGGCTTCGTGATTGGCGCCGTGCTTTCAGGGGCTTGTGGTTTTATTGGCATGAACGTTTCGGTACGGGCCAACGTCCGAACCGCTCAAGCGGCCACCAAGGGTATTGGCCCAGCCCTCGATGTCGCATTCCGCGGCGGCGCGATCACTGGCATGCTAGTGGTGGGACTGGGACTTTTGGGCGTGACCGGTTTTTACTGGTTTTTAGCGGGCAGTGGCCCCCTGGCCCCCGACGCCAAGCTATCAGTCCTGTTGAACCCGCTCATTGGCTTTGCCTTTGGCTCTTCTCTCATCTCTATTTTTGCCCGCTTGGGCGGCGGCATCTTTACCAAGGGCGCTGACGTCGGCGCAGACTTGGTCGGCAAGGTAGAAGCCGGCATTCCAGAAGACGATCCCCGCAACCCCGCCGTGATTGCCGACAATGTCGGTGACAACGTGGGCGATTGTGCAGGCATGGCAGCAGACTTGTTTGAAACCTATGCAGTGACATTGATCGCCACCATGGTGTTGGGGTCGCTGTTGGTCGCGGGCGCCCCTGGCAACGCCGTGATGTACCCCCTCGCCTTAGGTGCTGTGTCCATTGTGGCTTCTATCATTGGCTGCTTCTTTGTGAAGGCTTCGCCTGGCATGACCAACGTGATGCCTGCACTTTACAAGGGTTTGGCCATCGCAGGCGTCCTGTCTTTGATCGCCTTCTACTTTGTCACGATGTGGATCATGCCCGACAACGCCATCGCTGCCAGTGGCAGCCAAATGAAATTGTTTGGCGCTTGCACTGTGGGCTTGGTTTTGACTGCGGCCTTGGTGTGGATCACTGAGTTCTACACGGGCACACAGTACAGCCCCGTGCAACACATTGCACAGGCATCGACCACCGGCCACGGAACCAACATCATTGCTGGCTTGGGCGTGTCGATGCGCTCTACGGCCTGGCCGGTGATTTTTGTGTGTCTCGCCATTGTGGTGTCCTATGGTTTAGCGGGCTTGTATGGCATTGCTGTTGCCGCCATGTCCATGCTATCCATGGCGGGCATTGTGGTGGCCTTGGACGCCTATGGCCCCATCACTGACAACGCTGGCGGCATTGCCGAAATGGCGGAATTGCCTAGCAGTGTGCGCGACATTACCGACCCCCTCGATGCTGTGGGCAACACCACCAAAGCGGTGACCAAAGGCTATGCCATTGGCTCGGCAGGCTTGGCATCCTTGGTTTTGTTTGCGGACTACACCCACAAATTGGAGTCTTATGGCAAAGCCATCACCTTTGACCTGTCCGATCCCTTGGTCATTGTGGGCTTGTTCATTGGCGGCCTGATCCCCTACTTGTTTGGCGCGATGGCCATGGAAGCCGTGGGCCGCGCAGCTGGCGCTGTGGTGGTGGAAGTCAGACGCCAATTCAGTGAAATCAAGGGCATCATGGAAGGCACCGCCAAGCCAGAATATGGCCGCGCCGTGGACATGCTGACCACGGCTGCCATCAAGGAAATGGTCATCCCTAGCTTATTGCCTGTGGTGGCCCCTATTGTGGTGGGCTTGCTCTTAGGCCCTAAAGCCTTGGGTGGCTTGCTGATGGGCACCATCGTGACCGGTTTGTTTGTAGCCATTTCAATGTGTACGGGCGGTGGCGCTTGGGACAATGCCAAGAAATACATTGAAGATGGTCATCACGGCGGCAAAGGCTCAGAAGCGCACAAAGCGGCTGTGACCGGTGACACCGTGGGTGACCCCTACAAAGACACAGCGGGTCCCGCCATCAATCCGCTAATCAAAATCATCAACATTGTGGCGCTGCTCATCGTGCCCCTGGTGATGAAGTTCCACAGCTAAGGTACCTGGTTCGAATGTGGCGTTCCGAAGGAGCGCCACTCAAGTGACACAAAGCCCGCGCATGGTTGACATCGCGGGCTTTTTTACGCGCAAAATAGCGTCATGCAACTCAATTTCATTCACAACCAATCGGTGGCCAGCCAAAGCGGACAGACCCTGCCCGTGATTGATCCGTCCACTGGCCAAACCTTTGACCATATTCAACGCAGCAATGCGCAAGACATTGACCTGGCAGTCAAATCTTCGAGGGAATGCTTTGAAGGGCCTTGGTCCAAATTGAACGCAGCAGAACGCGGCCGTTTGTTGATGGCGTTGTCGCGCAAAGTGGCTGAACATGCAGACGAGTTGATGCAACTCGAGCAACGCGACTGCGGCAAGCCAACGCAGCAAGCCATGGCAGATGCCCGGGCCTTGGCGCGCTATTTTGAGTTTTACGCGGGCGCTTGCGACAAGTTCCATGGCGAAACCATTCCCTACCAAAATGGTTACAGCGTCTTGACCTGGCGTGAGCCGCACGGGGTCACGGGCCATGTGGTGCCATGGAATTACCCCATGCAAATTTTTGGTCGCTGTGTGGGCGGCGCGCTGGCCGCAGGCAACGTCTGTGTGGTCAAACCCGCAGAGGACGCTTGCTTGAGCTTGATCCGTGTGGCACAGCTGGCCTCTGAGGTAGGCTTTCCACCAGGCGCCATCAACATCGTGACAGGCTTAGGGCATGAGGTGGGTGATGCCTTGGCAAAGCACCCAGGCATTGATCACATCAGTTTTACAGGCAGCCCCTCTGTGGGCACGCTCATTCAACAAGCTGCCGCCGCCAGACACTGCCCTGTCACCTTGGAATTAGGGGGCAAAAGTCCACAAATCATTTTCGCCGATGCTGACTTAGATGCAGCCATCCCCGTCATCATCAATGCGATTGTTCAAAACTCAGGACAAACGTGCAGTGCCGGTTCTCGTGTACTCATTGAGAAAAGCATTTACGAGCCCTTGCTGGCCCGATTGGGTGAAGCTTTTTCCAAACTGCGTGTGGGTCCTGCTAGCGCTGACCTCAACTTGGGTCCCCTCATTCGCGCAACACAAAAGAAACGAGTTCAGGGCTTCTTAGAAGAAGCGCAAGCAGCTGGTATTCGTGTGGTGGCGCAAGGCAGCGTGGTGCCTGATGCCCCTGAATCAGGGTTTTATCAAGTGCCTGTGTTGTTGCGAGACGTGCCCGTTGATCACCGCGTTGCCCAAGAAGAAGTGTTTGGGCCCGTGTTGTCAGCCATGTGTTTTGAAGGCGAAGATCAAGCTGTGACCATGGCTAATGCCACCGACTTTGGCTTGGTGGCAGGTGTCTGGACACGCGACGGCGGAAGACAATTCAGAATGGCCAAGCGGCTTCGCAGTGGACAGGTCTTCATCAACAATTACGGCGCCGGCGGCGGCGTTGAATTACCCTTTGGTGGTGTGAAGTCATCGGGTCACGGCCGTGAAAAAGGCTTTGAAGCTCTGTATGGTTTCACCACCTTGAAAACTGTGGCCATCCAGCACGGTTAACCCCCTCAATTAGGACAGGATTTGCAATGAACATCCAACAAAAAGTAGTCATCGTGACCGGCTCCGGCGGCGGCATTGGCGAAGGCATTGCCAAACATTTTGCAGCGCATGGTGCCAAAGTTTTGGTCAATGACATCAATGCCACAGCGGGCCAAAAGGTGGTCAGTGACATTCAAGCCGCAGGGGGCACGGCTGCATTTTTTGCAGCCGATGTGACACGCTCAGACGATGTGAAAGCCATGGTGCAAGAAGCCGTCAAAATTTGGGGCCGCCTAGATGTGATGATCAACAACGCAGGCTGGACGCACCGAAACCGCCCCGCTTTGGAAGTGAGTGAAGAAGAGTTTGACAAATGCTTTGCAGTCAACATGAAAAGCATTTATCTGGCCACCGTCCATGCGGTGCCAGAGTTTCGAAAAAATGGCGGTGGCAGCTTCATCAACATTGCCTCCACGGCAGGCATTCGCCCTCGCCCAGGCTTAACTTGGTACAACGGCTCCAAAGGTGCCGTCATTACCACCAGCAAGTCCTTGGCCGCCGAACTGGGACCCGACAATATCCGTGTGAACTGTATCAACCCCGTATTCAATCCCGACACAGGTTTGTCGGCTGAATTTGCAGGTGGACCTGTGGACGAAGCCAAGCGCGCAAAGTTCATGGCCACCATTCCTTTGGGCCGCTTCTCCACTTCCTTGGATGTGGCCAATGCCGCTTTGTATTTGGCCAGTGATGAAGGCGCCTTTATCAGTGGCGTGTGCATTGAAGTAGACGGCGCCCGCTGTGTCTGAACGCGTCATTCCCGTCATCAGCCAGCCCTTAGGGCACTTGCCCATTCCCCCCATGGCGCATGGCCTTACTTGGTCTAGCGGTCAAGTGATTAGAGACCGTTTGTCTCGGCCCTTGCGTGACTTGCGCATCAGCGTGACCGATCGTTGCAATTTTCGATGCAGCTATTGCATGCCCAAGGAAATTTTCAACAACGATTACACCTATTTGCCACACAGCGCCCTGCTCAATTTTGAGGAGATCACACAACTTGCCAAAAGCTTCATCGACTTAGGCGTTGAAAAAATCCGATTGACGGGTGGTGAACCTTTGTTGCGCAAAAATTTAGAGGTCTTGATTGCACAACTGGCAGCGCTTCGTACAGCTCAGGGTAAGCCACTCGACATCACGTTAACTACCAATGGATCCCTGCTGGCACGCAAAGCCACTCTCCTTAAAGAAGCTGGCCTTCAGCGCGTCACCGTGAGTTTGGATGGGCTGGACGATGCTGTGTTCAAGCGCATGAACGATGTCGATTTTCCGGTCAGTGATGTTTTGGAAGGCATTGCAGCAGCCCAAGCTGCTGGCCTCGGCCCCATCAAAGTCAACATGGTGGTGAAGCGAGGCACCAATGAGCAAGAAATTTTGCCCATGGCGCGCTACTTCAAAGGCTCGGGCATTGCCCTTCGTTTTATCGAATACATGGATGTGGGAGCCACGAACGGCTGGCGCATGAACGAAGTGATGCCCAGTGCTGAAGTTCTGTCTTTGCTGCAGTCGGAGTTTCAGATGACACCATTGCCAGCCTCAAACCAAGGCGAAACGGCAGAACGCTGGGGCTTTCTCAATGAACAAGGCCACCTTGATACCCGTTTGGGAGAAATAGGTTTTA
>JACCDQ010491739.1_pt1 | contig 12694 bp, 11 predicted proteins | sample 7446031 | NCBI WGS metagenome assembly JACCDQ01 (sample SAMN15323442, study PRJNA562643) | freshwater metagenome | isolation source: river surface water | place: USA:Blue River Watershed | collected 2017-08-17
GATGTGCACCGCATCCTCACGCGCGGCGGCGTGTTCATGTACCCCTGGGACAAGCGCGAACCCCACAAGCCCGGCAAGCTGCGCCTGATGTACGAAGCCAACCCGATGGGCTGGCTGGTGGAACAGGCCGGTGGCGCCGCCACCAACGGCAAGGACCGCATCCTCGACATCCAGCCTGGCCAGCTGCACGAGCGCGTGAGCGTGATTCTGGGCAGCAAAAACGAAGTCGAGCGCGTGACCCAGTACCACGCCACGGTATAATCCGCATCGCGCCGATATAGCTCAGTTGGTAGAGCAACGCATTCGTAACGCGTAGGTCGCCAGTTCGATTCCGGCTATCGGCACCACACCAAAGTTCGCACACGTTCAACACGGTGCGGATTTTTTCTTTTCCCCTCTGAAAACGTGCTTTCTATCGTCCTAGGTGGTCCGGTGAAGTGTGCCACCATCCGGGGGAACATGGGGGCATATTTGGGGGCATATTTTCGGAAAGTGGGGGCACATTGAGAAAATGGCCTTCGACGCCTGCCCGACAGGGGCCATGGTTCAAGGCACCAGACACACGGGGCACCTGATCGGCCAGCGGGGGCACATCGTCTGGAGTACCCCCCCTCCAAAACTCGCGCACGTAAAAATCTGAGGAACCGGTCGGTTTCCGGGTTGTGTGCACTGGACTTTTTCACCCCCCCCTCCCCCTGTCAATTACGCGGGTGAACACGGAAAGGGAACCGGTCGGTTTCCGGGCGGGTCAGCCGGTACTTTGTACCTCCCCCACCCTTGCACACCCACCAGATGAGGAAGCACGCCGGCCACCGCTTGGAGGAACTCAGCAGGCTATCCAGGGCACACCATACGGCCCCGCCGTTTGCCTACCTTGACGGCATCAAATTTCCCTAGATTGTGATTCCATGACTTCATCGGACGGCTGAATTTGGGGGCGCATTGGGCGCGCGTGTGCGCTTTTTACTTCGCCTCATGCTTTTTTGCGTGGGGACAGTGGGGACAATGGGGACACCGCATAAACAGGGGCTTCCAGCGTCCCCACGGTTTGGGGACACGTGGGGACAGTGGGGACAAAATCGGGGTTATCCACACTGCAAAACAACTTATTCACTGAGTTTGCTCAAACTTTAAGCACAATCAAGTTACGCCGATCAGCAGCGCCAGCACCAGACAGCACCAAGCAGCAAGCCGTATCGGGCAAAACCTTGAATCACAATTTAGGGAATCAAGGGGTTCGGCCAAGCGGCTGCAAGTTTGCCCACGGCCAGCGGGTGGCCTGGCCTTGCTTCACCTGGTGCAACAGGGTCAAACTGCCCAAATGCAGCGCGAAAACAAACCCTGCCCGCCCCTGTCAGGGCGCGGCACAGCACGGGCTTGCGCCCTCAGTCGGTGGTGGTTGTATCAGTGCTGTCGCCAGCATCGGGCGCAGCGCCTGGCCCGGCCATGGCGCTGCCGGTGGCCACATAGGCCTGGTGTAGCCGCTGAATGTCGAGCATGGCCCCCAGGTAGGCAGACACCCAGGCGGGGATAGGTGTCTTACCCTTGAGCCAGTTGGTCGATGTGTTTGGATGTATGCCCGTCTTGCGACAAAGATCGGCCTGCTTCCATTTCAAGGCGTAGAGTGCAGTTGCCAGTTCATTGGGGGTCATCATGTGGGCCTCATAAGGTGGACAGGTAAGCTGCCGTGCAGCTTACCATTCATTCACTGTATTGTGTTTTTTTATTATATTATTTCACAATCACTTCATACAATGGCCATTATGTTAAGTCGTTTCGCCCTGCATAGACGCAGCCTATGAGACCCACATCACGCCTCTAGGGCAAAGATTTCAGGGCTGATCCGATAGCAGCGTGAAGGGCCAATGCCAGGCAGGCGGGGTTTGCAATCGTAAGCCCTACCCTTGTCAGGCATCAGGCATCCATGCTCCAGCAGCACCCCGGCCACCGCCGATGCGTCAAAACCCTTGCACACTTCGCCCCTGAAGACTTCGGCATGGATGAAGTATTCGGTGCGGACAGTGGCCGCATCATCTGGGTGCATACGCTCTCCATACTCCCGCTGGTGGTCTGGGTCGCTCTTGATCGGTTTGCCATCCTCCGTGACCAAGCGCCTGAATCCAGCACGGTGCAGGGTCTTGGCGGCATGGTCATCACCGGCCCTGTGCCACCAGGCAAAGCGGCCTTCTCCATGTGCCTCTAGGAACGCCCTCACCTGCCGCAGCATGGCCGTGACCTCGCCATCACCCGTGCCGCCCCGTGTGGACAGCCAGGCATTGAAGCAAGCCCGTGCAGCGCGTTCGCTCTCGCCCGCTGGCCAGCCGGTCAGGCCCGCAGCCGTGGCCATCTCACCCGCTGCCCCCACCAGCGCAAAGCGCAGGCCCACACGGTGCACCTGCCCACCTGCCGCCTCGGGGATGATCTGATCGGCAATGGCCTGCATACGCTGGCGCACATCGGCCCGCAGCGTGTCCGTGTGCTGGGTCAACCACTGCAGCCACGCCCGGCCCGGTGCGCCGTAGCAGCGACCAGCGGCCTCGACAATCTGCCGCGAAAACGCAGCGCCGCCACCCTCGATTCCGTGCAGGCTTTCCAGCAGACCATGACCAGCGCCAGCATCGGCGGGAATGTCGGCCATACGGATTTCTTGGCCAGTACGTGCCCTCCGCTGGCCCTCGGCCATGTGGTCAGACAGGCCCAGTTCACCCGCCGACAGAAACAGCAGCCGCCACGACAGCCGGGGCCGTGGTGCGCCGTTACGGGTTGCCCGTGCCTTGCTTTGTTCATTGGCCAGCATGTAGGCGCACTCGCCCGCCGTTTTGGGATCCACCTGCGCCAGTTCATCCAGCACCAGCAGCGCATCGCAATGCTGCGCCGCTATGGCCTCCAATGCGTTGTCGGTGGTGCGCCAGCGTTGCAGGTAGTTGGCCCCGCCATTGACGCTGGCCGCAACTTTGAGCGCCGTGGTCTTGCCGGTGGACGATCCACCCCGCAGGTGAAACCCGCCTGATTCCACCCCGGCCACACGCAGCAGCGGCCCGGCAAAAGCACAGGCCACCGCAAAGGCTAGCCGCGAATTGCCCACACACAGCGCCCCTACACGGTCGCGCCATTGCTCGGCTGTGCCGCGCTGGGTGAAGGTGTTTTCCATGGCCTGGTCGGACTGGAACACGATGCGGCCATCTTCATCATCGCCAATGGTTTCGCGGGGCAAGACAAAGGCCCGGCCATGCCAGCCAATGCGGTCGGTGCAGGTGGTGAAGGTATCGGGCTGGCGAGTCTGTAGGTACTGCGTCAGCAGGTTGCGGGCACGTTGCGCTGTGCTGATCCGCAAGCCCTGGTGCAGCAAATAGGCGCGGTATTCGGCCCCGTCACCGCTCAACATGCGGGCGGGCATGGCCCAGGTCTTGACGTTGCCCAGCGGATCGGCGAACGACAGCAGGTAGCCCCAGCCGCCGCCATCCTGGTCGCGGGTGCGGGCCAGCACATTGAGGCGGCTGCACACCCATTCGGGTTTGGTGGATTCGCCATCCTTATCCACCCCGGCATAAAACACGCCCTTGTCATCGACGTGGAAGCGGTCCCACTCTGGCGCAGCCTTGATTGCACCGTCACCGCTGCCGCCGTTGTGGCCACCATGCCCGCCGCCGTGGCCATCATCCGGGCCGCTGCCGCGTTTTTTGGTTTTGGTGGTGGTATCGCCCTTGCTGGCGCTGGCCGTGGCCTGCATGGCCTGCCGGTAGGCCTGCACCGCTGCCAGCACACAGCCCCGCACAGCGGCCAGCCCGTGGGCCTGGTGCATGTCGTTGAAGTCGCTGCCGCCTTCGGGCAGGTCCACCGGAAACACAGCCATCCCTTGCGCTGCGCCAGCCGCTGCCGTGGCTTTGTCGCGTCCGGGGTTGTTGCCGGTCTTGGCGTGTGTGGCCTGGACATCGTCACCGCACAGCGCCAGCAGCGCAGTGGGGTAACGCTGGCGCAGGGCATGGGCCACTTTGCCCAGGTTGCCCGCGTCAAAGGCCACCGCCACCGGCCAGCCCGTGGCCTGGTGCAGCGTGGCCGCTGTGGCGTAGCCCTCAGCCAACAGGATCACGGCTTGATCGTCATGGGCATCATCAGCGCCAGCGCCAGCGGATGCAAATGCAGATGTGTGTGCGTCAGGCACCGTGCCCAGCATGTGCCACAGGCCTGACTTGCGGCCACCCGGAAGAAACCGCTTTTGCCCATCGGCGGCAATGCTTTGCAGGTTGTGCAGCTTGCCCGCTTCATCGCGCAGCGGCACCAGCAGCGCGGCCCCGGCAAAGCGCAAGCCATGAGCCTGCACACCCTTGCGAACCAGGTAGGGTGACTGGCCTTCGGCGCTGGCGCTGGCCCACTGTTTGGCGGCTTCGCTGGCCGCCGCCTCATGCCGCTGCCTAGTTTCGGCTTGCTCGCGTTCACAGGCTTGGTCTTGCTGGCGCTTGCGTTCGGCCAGGGCCTCAGGTGTAGGTGGTGCGGCTTGCTGGCCATCTTTGGGTGGTTGGTAGCCGTGCGACTTGGCCAGGTGGATCAGCGTGCCGATGGTGACAGCGCCGCCCGCCTTGAACGACTTCCAGGCATCGCGGCAAGCCGTGGCGTTGAAGTTGTCCGCAGGCTGTGACCAGTAGAAAAACAGGTCGTAGCCCGTTTCGTCTGGAAACTCGGACTTGATCGCCATGCCCACACGCGCCCATTCATCACGGGGCAGGGTGGGCGGGATGTGTTGCAGGGCCGCCCGGATGCTGTCGGGCGTATGGTGGTGTTGGGTCATGGGGGTGTCTGGCGGGTGTTCATGGGCGTGGCAGGTATGGACGCAGGTATCAGCTGCGCATGGGCCGGTGCGGTAGGCGTTTGAAGTGGCAGGCCAGGTGCTGGGGGCGTACCTGCTGGCGCTGGCTGGCGGGTATGGGTGCTGGTGCTGGCGGTAGTGCAGACGCCTGCACACCCCCGGCACCGGGTACCTGCGCCAGCAGCAGCACGGGCAGGCCTTGCAGCGAGCTGGGTGTCACGGCCAGGCCGTACTGGCGCAGGTGAGCGGCTTGAGCTGGGGTCACGGCTTACCGCCTGCCTGTTCGGCGCAGGCCATGACGTATTTATGCACCCATTGAGCCGATGCCACATCGAGCAATTCCGCAAGGTAAACAGCAGGGTTGAATTTCCCTGCAAGCCCGGCACAGAGTTTTGAATCAATGAGGCCGCGCCCGCTTTGGATGCACTTTTCCAGCAACTCAGAGGCGATGTGCTCGGGATCGTCGGCACCCTCGATCATGGCGGCATGTGTGGCCTGCATGAAAGCAACCAGAACCGGGGACTCATCAAAGAACTCAGCCCCCATTCCATCGCCAATCATGCGGCTCAGGGCGCCCGCACAACGGACAGGTGCGTAGTCCACACACTGCAAAGCCGCATCAACGCCATCAAGGGCAATATCAACAGGGTGAGCGCTCATTGCTGGGCCTCGCTGATCCGGTCCTGCACCCATTGAAGAACCTTGCTCTCTGGCCAGGCGCTCATGCGCCCGATCTGCACCGGGCGCGGGAAGGTCCCTTCCTTGATCCAGCCGTACAGGGTGGACTTCTTGAAACCAACGATCAACTCCACCTGGGGCAGACGGAGAAGCCGATCCCGTGGCGTGACGGGCTTGGTCGTGTGTGCCAGGTGCAGGCTGGCCGGTTGGGTTGGTACGTTCATTCATGGCTTCCTTTCCATTCGCACCCACTGACAGCCGGGATTGGCTTGGAGTGCTTGGAGGGAAGTTTTCCAATGCAGGCGACCTGCACGCAACCTGCAAATATCCGCGCTCTGTGCACGCAGGGTATGCGCAGGTTTATGCGGCTTTTGGTGCTGCCCATACACCCCGCATCGCATCAGCACCAGCAGGAACGTGCGCCGCAGGTTTGATTGCCGCAACAACGGGAGCGCCGTACTTTTGAGGGTTTTCCTTGTACCCATCTAAAACACCCCGCAGTGTCTGGCGCGCGATGCCTGCTCTCTTCGCTATCGCATCAACCTTCACCCCGCTTGCAATTGCCGCAGCAATTGGGGCTAACTTTGCATGGATCCATGATGGCTTGCCTTTACCGTCTTTGCCTCTCTGTTTTTTATGAAAGTCGGCAGCGGCCTCCCAGGTCGATATTTTCTCTTCCGAGTCATTCGCACCTTTCCTGAATTCCGCCAACGCCCATTCAACGTCAAAAGACCAAGGGACCATGCCCATCAAGTTATTCAGATCAGAAACAGCAACCACCCATTCGCTTTCCATAGCGTCGTGAACGGGCAGCAGGGAAATACCATGCAAAGGCCTCAGTCTTTTCATCTCAAGTCCTTTGTTAATGACATGCACCCAATCACCGATTGCTTTATGCATTTCCACATCAGTCAAAGCATCACCCTTGCGACTTTCAAGAGCCCAAACAACCAAAGCCAAAAATTCAGAGGGTTTCAACACATGGGCGTATGCAGCACCTTTTGCCCATGACTGCCAGTCTTCAAGCCTCGCGTTAACGATCTTCACCACTTCATCAACTGGTACCGCTTCGGTGTTTTTTTGCTTCTTGCTCATGATGCGCACCCTCCCAGGTGCAGCCCTTTACAAAGGGGCACCCGGCCAGGTGGGAAGGGAGGCCCACCGTTCGCCCCAGGGGATCAGCCCAGGGCTAGTCCGGGTGCGAATGAGTCAATGTGGCTTTTTGCCCGGCGTGGAAAGGGCGGATGCAGCGCCGCCATGGCTTGCCACTTTCTCGTTTGCCGCCTCCAGTGGGCGCATGGCGTCGTGAATCATGCGGCTTCGTGCCCACTCTCGTTCGTCGGAAAAATTCATCCCGACACGCTCTGCCTCGACATCAATGCAGTTGTGAATGTCACCCGATGTGGTTTTAATCATCTTCAAAGCGGCAATGACACGCATAAGCGAATGCCCCGTAGGTGGTCGTTCAAGCTCGGTCAATGCCATGCCTGCCAAGCACGTTACTTGTTCATGCCAGCCCTTCGCTAACGTAGACATTTCATACACAGCCGATTCAAGTTCTTTGTTCGTGGCCATGGTCAAACCCTCCCGCTGATATGCACACGGGTACCAGCGCCAGCAGGCGTAAGGGCGTGAAGGTTGTGTAATGCGGCCAGCGCCTGCACGGCTTTGCGGGTTGCGCCGGGGATATTGCTGGCGCTGGCCCGCAGGTAATGCAGCGCCATGGACAGGGCGTTTTCTGCCGTCTGGTGGGCATCTATAGCGGTCTGGTGTTGCTGGGTGATGGGTGTGGCCGCGCAGGGGCGGCTGGTAAGGCGAATGACACTCTTGGTCATGGTTATGGCTCCCTTGTTGAAACTCCATAACCACCCGGCTTGCTCTCTGGCTTGCTCGGGTGGACGGGATGTTCAAAACACGGATAAAGCCGTGCGGCCAGCCTTACGGACAAGCCCATCCCGTCCGAAACCAAGGCCCAGCGCCTCGCAAGGCATGGGCACAGTACAGACGTGACAAAACCTCGCTATCGGGGAGGTTGCACCGCTTTATCGAAGGTGTTTTGAAGCACCGGCCCCGGTCAGGGGCCGGCGCGATTATGGCATGGGGGCTGTGCAGTCCGTCAAGTCAAACGATGAATGCGTGGTAGACCATTTTTCATGCAGTTCGCCATGACTTCGATTCGATCACTAGATGCGAGCAATCCGACCGGAAATTCGCCCCAATAACAACGCTTGCCAACATGAATTTCAAACCGTAGCTGGTGTGCGCCTGTGTCTATTGCCCAGGCGTCAACCTTGAAACGCGAAGGCAGTCTGTCACGCAATACTTTGATGTAGTCATTGATTGCCTGTTTTCGGTTTTCCAGCATGTCCACTCCTCCTTTGAAAAATTGGGACTGAATGGAAGTCTCAAACGAAAACAATCGGAGTCAAGGCCGCACCCAACACGAAAACCGCCCATAGGCGGTTGGTGGTGTGCAGACGTTTGGACCCTTTGTACATACGGCCCAGAAAAGACAAAGGCCGCATTGCTGCGGCCTTTGCTGACTGACACATCTGCGGTCTGGGGGGCTTGTCATCGCCTTTGTCCAAACCGACCCCCCCGAAGGAAGGTTTTGCAAGCCCGATACCCTTGCGGGCATAGCGGGAAACGGCTCAAGTATAGGTCAGCGGATTGGCTGGGTCAACGCCCAGGGCATACAGGCAGGCCCGCCGAATGGCTTTCACCTGCTCCATGGATACAGCGCCCACACGGTATTCACCTCGCCCCAGCTTCACCCTGTCCAGCCGCTCCAGGCTAACCGACGCAAACAGGTCGCACTTTGCCCAGACTTCGGTTTCAGCGTTACCCGGTATCGGGTTGCCTTGCAGGCGGTAGTGATAGGGGCGCACAGGGTCCGGGGGAGTCGTACTCAGTGGCACGACCGTCACCAGCCCAGGACGGGCCAAATGTGAAGGCGACACGATCACCACGGGCCGGGTTTTGACGATCTCAGGAACCATGTACCCCCTGAAGTCGCAGTAAAGAACTTGGCCCGGTTTGGGGTGAAAAGTAATAGGCATGGCCTCATTTTCGCAGGTCATCGCTGCGTCACCCGTCCCGGATGGATGGGCACCAAGGGAAAACCTTTCGCGGCCATTTCCGGTAGCGTCCGCAGGCGTTCAGCGGCAGGCTCAGTGCTGGCGCTGGGTACCGGCAAGGGTCTGGCCACGGCCAGCGCCAGCAGCTCAGGCCACAGGGCCAGGCAAGGCAAGGGTCAAGGGGCTGGATGGACAGCCGGGGCAGTGGGGAAATCAGGGTTTGTATATATGAATGATCGATTTTCTTTCACATAGTAAGAGTGTCCCCGCTTTGTCCCCTAAACGGCCCCACTTTGTCCCCACTGGTCAACTCATCGCAAGCCCGCATGGTTGCTGGATTCTTGGTTCTGTGTCCCCGTGTCCCCATGGTTTTGCAGAGACAGCAAGCGGCAAACGCACTTGAAGCCACCGCATGGCCGCAAAAAAACCGCCTCGGTGGGCGGTTTGTGGGTGGTGTTGGCCAGGCCTGGTGCTGGCGCAGTCAGCCGGTGCGGTGGGCGTCCAGCTGGATAACATCGGCCCCCTTGCGGATCGCGTCCAGGTGGTCGGCCCACCATTGCATGAGGCGCACGCGGTCATTCAGGAAGGTGGATCGCAGGTAAGCGGCCCGCACCTTGTTGCGGTCCTGGTGGGCCAGGGCGCGTTCGACCACATCGCCCATGGTGCGGTCGTGTTCATTGGTCACGGTCGAAAACAGGGACCGGAAACCGTGGGCCGTGGCGTCGGGGTAGCCCATGCGCCGAATGGCACTGTTGAAGGTGTTTTCGCTCAGGGGCTTGGATCGGTAGGTGGGTGACGGAAACACCAAGTCACGGTCGCCGCTGATCGGGCGCATGGCCTCCAGCACTTGCAGGGCCTGGCGCGACAGCGGGACGCGATGCTCGGCTCGCATCTTCATACGTTCGGCGGGGATGATCCACAGCGCCGCGCCCGTGTCGATCTCGGCCCAGCGTGCGCCGCGCACTTCACCGGGGCGCGTGGCCGTCAGCATCAGCAGCCGCAGGGCGTTGGCTGTGGTGGGGTCGCCGTTGTAGGCGTCCAGCTTGGCCAGGAAGGCGGGCAGGTCACGGTCAGACAGCGCCGCCCGGTGCTGCACCTCACGGGGCTTGAGGATTTCACCGGGCAACAGTGAGTCCATGGGGCTGGATTCGATGCGGCCATGCGTCACGCCCCAGCGGTAAATCGCCTTGACCCGTTGCAACACCCTGCCCGCCTGGTCGCCCGCGCCCCGGGCCTCGATCTTCTTGACGGCCTGCATGACTTCGGCGGGCCTGATCGCGGCCATGGGCCGATCACCCAGCGCCGGGTAAATGTCGGCCTTCAGGCTTTGGGCAATCCGCGCCCGGGTGTCATCGGTCCAGCGGCCCGCCTGGTGCGCCAGCCAGTCAGCGGCCACGGCCTCGAAAGTGTTGGCGGCTTCATGGACTTGCCGGGCCTTGTCCGCTTTCTTGACCTCGCCCGGATCGTCACCGGCCTGCAGGGTTTTGCGGGCGGCATCGGCTTTTTCGCGGGCCTCTTTCAGCCCCACCGCTGGATACACACCCAGCGCCAGCCGCTTTTCCTTGCCGCCGTGCCGGTACTTCATACGCCAGTAGCGACCACCGGCTGGGGTCAGCTCCAGGTAGAGGCCCGATCCGTCCGCCACCTTGCGGGTTTTGTCGGGGGTAGTAAGGGTGCGCAGCTTCGCATCAGTCAGCCTCATGAGGGGGGTATCCTTCGCAGTCTGGGGGCACATTTGGGGGCACATTTTGCCACTCAGAAAACAAAAGCATTATTTCATGCGGGTTGCAGGCCGAAATTCGAGGACGGCTATCGCACCAAACCCAAGCCCAGTCATCCGACTGGGCTTTTTTCTTTTATATCAACGGCTTATAGCAGCATAGACCGGGTCAGAGTAGCCAATATTTTCTCGCCGGAACGGTCGATAACGATCTGAATTAGAGTGAAACCGGACTTCCAGGGTAACCACTGAGTCATAGACTCCCTTGAAGGGTAGACAACCTGAAAATAGAGACTTCCACTGCTTTAAAAAAAAACGATGAGGAAGTCAAAATTCACCAGGCAGGTCATCCCGTCGGTGCAGCAGATGCAGCAATTTTCATCAACGACCAGCGCTGGAGCCTCAATGGTCTGCAGGTGGCGTTGGCGCAGTTGGGTCAGTGAGATAAGACCATAAAAGCCCAGGCGTTCAGAGCGCCCGGGTGTATGCAACCAAAACGGCAGCGCTGGAAGATGCGTATTGCTGCTCTGTGCGGTACACGCCTTGCACGGTGATGCGCTCATGCTGGCTGATCCGATACATGCCACCCACTGTCGCTGTCGGCCTGTATTTCAAAGCAGGCGCATTCAGGTCAATTGGGCTTAGGCCACTGATGCCCGCTGCCGAATAGCTGCTGTTGCTGATTTTGAAATGGGTTTCCAAGCCAGCGCTCGCAAAAGCGCTGAGGCTTTCTGAATGTCTGTAAGAGCCCTCGGCTCCAACCAGAGCGGTGGTTGCCTGGGTCTTGATTGCGCTGTAGCTCAGTGGGGCCGTGACGGTGTTGGTGGAGGCCTCGCTGTAGCCGTCCAGGCGGTGGCGGTCTTGTCGAACGCCTCCATAAGGCGTGATGACCATGTCGGGCGCGATCAAAAAGCCGTGTTTCACGATCAGCTGGATCCCCTGCTGAGTTAATGGTGATGATCCTGACCCAGGGTCCGAGTTGCCTACCGTTGGCCGAGTCACGGTCACATTCTTTTGTCCATAGACCAGGGACAACTTGACTTCGAGCCCCGTACCGTCTGTGCGTTCATTCCATGCGCCAAAGAATCCCACCAGAGGTGATTTGGGCGTCAGGTTGACCACCTGATTGCTGAGGCTAGTGGATGCACTCTGATCGACATACGCGCCAAGACGGTAGTTGGGGCCTAGACGGTAAGCGCCAACGATGAATCCGCTGGTGTTATGCAAGCTGGCATCAGAAGAGTTGGTGGTGACGCCGCCACCTACAGACATGCACAGGCCGCTGGCGTCAAAGTCCGCACAGTCGTGTCTCAGGCTGTTCGCGAGAACCGATCGTTGCAAAGAAAAAGTTTTTCTCAATATCGTGGCGGTATTTTCGAGCGACTGCTGGGTGTCTGCAGTAGTTGCAGTCACGATGAGGTCCCAGACGGTGTCGGATGCATTGCGAAGTGACCACTGCAGCCCGTTGTAATCGCCGGATGTATTGCTCAGACTGGACGAGGTAACACCTGAAAGAACCTGCGCATACCTACCTTTGGTAACAGTCGAGCCAGAATAGATCCCGAATGCTGTGCTGCCCGAAGTGTTGGCCGCCGAAAGCTGCCCGTAGTTCGCCTGGTCGTTGATGATGATGTTGTAGTTTGCGGGAAGAACGCCTTTGTAGACGAGTGCTCCGTTGACATTCCCGGCGCCTTGCAAGTTGTTCAATGTGCCCAGGCTTGCATTGGCGTTGTAGATGCCGGCGAATGCGCCTTGCAGGTTTCCGGTATTGGTAATGGTGCCGACAGAGGCTGCTCCTGAGCCAGTTTGGATGTAAATGGCCGATCCTGCCGTGGAAAAAATAGTCCCGCTGTTGCTGATGGTGGACAGGGTTCCCGATGTGTTGCCAATGCCTTTTTCCTGACCGGTAAGTGAGCCAGTGTTGATGAGCGTAGTGATGGTGCCATTGTTGGATATGGCCACATTGGAAGAGGTGATGGACCCGTTGTTGGTGAGCGTTCCGATCGTAACGCCCGACGCGTTTTTGATGCCGTAGGTGCTGCCGGAGCCGTTACTGGAAATGTTTCCTTGGTTGGTCAGGCTGTCAATGTTGCCAGTGTTAGATAAAGCAAGCCCGCCTGCACTGTTCAGTGTGATGGAACCGCTGCTGGTGACGGTAAAACTCGAAGCGGGCGCGATGACCACAGCACTGGACTGATTTGAATTCAATTCGCAGGGCTGACCTGAGAGGCAGGATGGGTAGATGGCTTGGGCATGCAGCGAAGCAACAGGAACCAAGTATGCGATTGCCAGAAGCAATGTCTTGAATAGTGCGGACACTGCTGTTGTTCTTTGGGTAACCATGGTCATTAAATTGAAATCGTGATCTATTCGAACGTTATGACTGACCTCTGGCGCATCAGTGTACAGCGCTGA
>JACCDQ012072378.1_pt1 | contig 12694 bp, 10 predicted proteins | sample 7446031 | NCBI WGS metagenome assembly JACCDQ01 (sample SAMN15323442, study PRJNA562643) | freshwater metagenome | isolation source: river surface water | place: USA:Blue River Watershed | collected 2017-08-17
GGACAAGATCATTAATGAATGGCAAACTGGTACCTCACTTGCAGGATGTTCAGCGGGTGCAATGGCATTTGGTGGAAGCATTATGGGAATTCGTCGTAACCATCACAGCCCAGGTTTAGCACTCCTTCCGGATATCGAAGTCATTCCACATTACGACAAGACGCTGGGATGGTTACCTGATCGAGTTGCCGCCTTTGTTGCACGAAGCGTGACAAGCGGAACTCTCTTGGGAATTGATGAAAATACTGCACTCGTCTTGACTGATGCTTGGAGAAAATTTGGCCGCGGCAATGTGCATGTTCTGCGTGGTAGCTTAGACATTGAGCAATAAAAAACCCGCCGCAGTTACGCGACGGGTTTTTTACTGATTGAAATTAGTTAATACGAGCACCTGTGGTTGCATCGAAGAGGTGAACTGCACCTGCAACGTTAGCAACAGTGATTGTCTCGCCAGCCTTTGGTGGATTCTTTGGATCCCAGCGAACGATTACCTGTGCGCCTTCATCGACTGAATTTGCGAACTTCACATTTGAATCAGCAGGCTTTCCGTAGACGAATGCATCTGAACCGAGTTCTTCAACAACTTCAACGAGAACGTGGAAGCCAGTAGCTGCTGGCGCCCAACCTTCTGGACGGATTCCAACTGTTACTGATGAACCAGCTGATGCTGGAACATCGATATTGAGGTCTCCGAGCTGAGCCTTTCCGCCTGAAACAGGAGCGGTAAGGAGGTTCATTGCAGGAGAACCGATAAAGCCTGCAACGAATGCATTTGCTGGCTTATCGTAAAGATTACGTGGTGTATCAACTTGCTGGAGCAAGCCATCCTTGAGAACTGCAACGCGATCACCCATGGTCATAGCTTCAACCTGGTCGTGTGTTACATAAACAGTTGTGATTCCAAGGCGACGCTGCAACGCAGCGATCTGTGTACGAGTTGCAACGCGCAACTTCGCATCAAGGTTAGAGAGCGGTTCGTCCATCAAGAACACCTGAGGTTCGCGAACAATCGCACGACCCATTGCAACGCGCTGACGCTGACCACCTGAAAGAGCCTTTGGCTTGCGCTCTAGGTATGGTTCGAGGTCGAGCAACTTTGCTGCTTCGCGGACACGCTTTTCGCGCTCTGCCTTATCAACGCCTGCGATCTTTAGTGCGAAGCCCATGTTCTCTGCAACAGTCATGTGTGGGTAAAGCGCATATGACTGGAAGACCATCGCGATATCGCGATCTTTTGGTGCAACGTTTGTAACGTCACGATCTCCGATAAGAACTCGACCACCGTCGATCTCTTCAAGGCCTGCCAACATGCGAAGTGATGTCGACTTACCGCAACCTGATGGTCCAACAAGAACAAGGAACTCGCCATCTGCGACGGTGAGGTTGAGCTTGTCTACTGCAGGAGCTGTTGTGCCTGGGTAGATTCGTGAAGCATTTTCAAATACAACTGATGCCATTTTTTATATTTCCTTATCCGGGCAGGTACGTGCCCGACGGTCCGAGGATGAAGGTGCTGGTCGGTTGACCAGCGTGGGAAAGGTTATGGCACGGGGGAGCGTTTAGGAAGGGCAGTCGGTAGACTTCTCACATCATGGAAAGCCACCCCCCGGGAACTATCTACTCTGCGATAGCCCTTGTTGTTGCCCTCATATTTCTCGGAGCGCTCTTCGTAGCCGCTGAAATTGCCCTTATCTCTCTGCGCGAGAGCCAGATCAAGCAGTTGGCCTCCAAAGGTAAACGTGGCGCCAAAGTTGCTCAGGTTGCTGCAAACCCCAACCGACTCTTAGCTGCACTCCAAGTTGGCGTCACTGTCACTGGATTTCTATCTGCAGCACTTGGCGCAGAAAAACTTGGCGTCTATGTCATTCCATGGCTTGAAGATTTAGGCATCTCATCAAAGTCAGCGAGCACAACTTCTTTGGTTGGCGTCACTCTCGTCATCGCTTACTTCTCTTTGGTCTTTGGTGAACTTGTCCCAAAGCGTTTAGCTCTCTATCGCACCGAAGAGATCGCACTTGCATCTGCCGGAATCGTGCAAGTTCTCACCCATCTTTTCCGCCCCATCATCTGGGTGCTTTCGCAATCAACCAGCATTGTCGTGCGCCTCTTTGGAATTGATCCTAAAGAACAACGCGCACAGATTTCTGAAGAAGAACTTCTCGATCTCGTTGCAGGTCACGCGGCCCTCACCGATGAAGAGCGAGATATTGTTGAAGAAGTATTTAATGCATCAGAACGACAGGTGCATGAAGTCATGGTTCCGCGCACTGAAGTGGATTTCATGGATGCATCCCTCACTGTAGGCAAAGCAATTGCGCTCGCCATTGAGAAGTCACACTCGCGCTATCCCGTAGTTCGTGGTTCATCGGATGAAGTCATAGGATTTATCCACGTTCGCGATTTGCTCGACACATCTTTAGCCAATTCCAATGGAAAGATTCAAGAGTTGGCACGTAACATCATGTACCTGCCTGGAACCAAGGGAATTCTTCCTGCCCTCACAGAGATGCGAAACCAGCGCCAGCATTTGGCAATCGTTCTTGATGAATACGGCGGAACTGACGGCATCGTCACCCTCGAAGATCTTGTGGAAACCTTGATCGGAGATATTCGCGATGAATACGACGGTGATGAGACAGAGGTTTCACTCGAATCTCGCACCGGAGACTTTGAAGTTGACGGCCTAATCTCCCTCGAAGACTTATCTGAACAGACCGGAATCGAATTACCTGAAGGTCCATACGAAACTGCAAGCGGTTTTGTGATGCATTACTTGGGTCGAATTCCTGTTGTCAGCGACATTGTGGGCGTCAATGGAGTCCGAATCACAGTGCTTTCTATGGAAGGAAAGCGCGCTGGTCGATTATTGATCTCGCGTAACTACTAAGGCGTGCGAGAATTACAACCATGAAGCGCGTTCTCTCTGGCATTCAGCCAACCAGTGACTCTTTCCACCTAGGTAATTATCTTGGTGCGGTAAAGCAGTGGGTAGAACTTCAAGATGGCCACGATGCCTTTTACTGCATCGTTGACCTGCATGCGCTCACCGTCGAAACAGATCCAGCTCTTCTGCGTAAGCGCACACTCGCTTCTGCTGCTCAATTGTTGGCTCTTGGTATCTCACCAGAAAAGTCCACGCTCTTTGTTCAGTCACAAGTTCCACAACACAATCAGTTGGGTTGGATCATGGAATGCCTTACCGGTTTCGGTGAAGCAAGCCGCATGACGCAATTTAAAGATAAGTCTTCTAAGGCGGGTGCAGATTCCGCGCGCGTTGGTCTCTTCACCTATCCAATGCTGCAGGCGGCAGACATTCTTCTCTACCAAGCGCACTACGTTCCTGTCGGTGAAGATCAGCGCCAACATATTGAACTCACTCGCGATTTAGCTGGTCGCTTTAATTCGCGCTATGGACAAACCTTCCAGCTACCTGAGGCATACATCTTGAAGACGGCTGCAAAGATCAACGATATTCAAGAGCCAACTGCCAAGATGAGTAAGTCATCTGGCGCAGTTGCAGGCGTCATTGAAATCATGGATTCCCCTGAAGCAAACCTTAAGAAGATTAAGAGCGCTATGACAGATGCGGGACGTGAAGTGAAGTATGACGTCGCTGAGAAGCCCGGCATTAGCAACCTTCTTACAATCCACTCTGCGCTTTCTGGCCGCACCATTGCTGAACTTGAAAATGAATTTGAGGGCAAGGGTTACGGCGACTTTAAATCAGCAGTTGCTGAAGTCGTCGTTGAGTACCTTCGTCCGATTCGCGCAAAAGCGTTAGAGCTACTTGAAGACGAAAAGCATCTGCTGCAGATACTTCACCAAGGTTCTGAAAAGGCTCGCACAGTCGCGCAGGCAACAATCGATACCACCTATAAGAATTTAGGCGTAGTTCTCTAATGAAGATCCGCGCACTTCTTCTCAGCGTTGTACTCGGTGCAGCGTTCCTCGTTGCGCCTGCACAAGCTGCTACACAGCTCAGCGTTGGAGTCGCCTACGACATTGGTGGTCGCGGAGATAAGTCATTTAACGATGCCTCAGCAGCTGGGCTAGAAAAAGCGCAGAAGCAATTTGATTTCAAGCTTGATGCAGTTGTCACAGATGGCTCTAGCTCCGACCGCGAAAAGCGCATCCGCTCTCTTATTACAAAGAATTGCAATCCCATCATCGCAATAGGCGCTGGCTACGCCGCAACTCTTCAGGCTCTAGCTGTTGAATATCCCAATACGCAATTCGCGATCATTAACGATGCAAGTGTGGCTGCACTCAACGTGACCTCCGTTGTCTTCGCAAATACTGAAGGCGCCTACCTAGCAGGATTTAGCGCTGCGCAAGTAAGCAAGTCTGGAAAAGTTGCGATGATTGCTAACGCTGACCAGGCCGACATTTATAAAGATGGATTCTCTGCCGGTGTATTTGCCAGCAAAAAGAAAGTTATCCCGATTGTTAAATATGTATCAGGCTCATACTCTGTTGCAACCAACCAAGTTCTCGACGCAGGTGCTGACGTAGTCTTCGTCGCAACTCAGGGTTCTGACTCAGAAGTATTTAAAGCAATCGTAAGTCGCAATGCCAAGAAGAAAGGTTCAAATATTGGTCTCATCAATATTGAACCCGATCAGTACATCACCGTTACAAGCACTACTAAGAAATTTCTCTTTGCTTCTGTTGTAAAACGTGTTGATAAGGCAATTTACGATGTGATTGCACTCTCAACTACAAAGAAGCAGTACCTCGATATTCTCGATGCCGATGCTGGAATTTACGGTCGCCGTTACGGCATCACTGGTGGCGGTATCGAATTCACAATTCGTTCTAAGGAGCTTGCTCGAATGAGCGATCTCATCAACGTGGCAGCTGCCACAGCAGAGAAAATCTCCGCCTAGCTTTCAAGTTCAACTTGAGAGTTTTCACAATTGTTACCTGCCACACCCCAAATTTAACCTTCTCCTTTTGATGAATTTGTGCGTGAACAACTAGGCTCACGTCTAGAAACACTCAATTATTCCTTTGGAGGAAACCTTGAAGAAGACAATTAAGTTTGTAGCAGTTTTCGCTGCTGCAGCACTTGCATTCGGTGCAGCTCCAGCTGCAACCGCTGCTAACGCAACAAAGGCATGTCTTGCACTCGATACAGGCGGCGTTGACGACAAGTCATTTAACGCATCAGCTTGGGCAGGCGCACAGGCTGCAGCAAAGGCAAACAAGAACATCACTGTTAAGTACCTTGCTGCAACAACAGATGCAGATTACGCACCAAACATTAAGAAGCTTGTAGACGAGAAGTGCAACATCATCGTTGGCGTTGGCTTCCTTATCAACGGCGCAATCGTTGCTGCTGCTAAGGCAAACCCATCAGTTCACTTTGCAATCGTTGATCAGGATGGCGAAGACCACGGTGCAGACGGTTCTGTCTACCCAGGAACTAAGTACCCAAATCTCAAGCCACTTCAGTTCTCAACAAATGAATCAGCATTCCAGGCTGGTTACCTCGCAGCTGGCGTTTCAAAGACCGGCAAGGTTGCAACATACGGCGGACTTAACATTCCACCAGTCACAATCTTCATGGATGGCTTTGCTAAGGGTGTAGCTCACTACAACAAGGTCAAGGGCAAGACAGTTGCTGTTCTTGGTTGGGATACAGCTAAGAAGGACGGAACATTCGTCGGTGGCTTCTCAGACTCAGCAAAGGCTCTTCAGATCTCTAAGAACTTCGAGCAGCAGGGTGCAGACATCATCTTCCCTGTCGCTGGTGGACTTGGCGGAGCAACAGCAGGTAACTCAATGACTTCAAAGAAGTCAGTTGTTATCTGGGTTGATACCGATGGATACGTTGCAGCTCCACAGTACAAGTCAGTTCTTCTTACATCAGTTGTTAAGGGTGTTGGAACTTCTGTTCAGTCTGTAATCGCTGACGAAAACGCAGGAAAGTTCTCTTCAACAGGTTACAACGGTAACCTCAAGAATGCAGGAACATTCCTTGCTCCTTACCATGACTTGATCCGCAAGGTTCCTACTGCACTACGTACCGAAGTTACAAAGCTCGGTAACGATATTCGCAGCGGAAAGGTTTCAGCTAAGTAATTAGTTGACCAATCAGTTAATAAAACTGGGCTAGCACTTCGGTGCTAGCCCAGTTTTATTTTCTTTTAACTTTCTAATCCGCCTTAAAACTAGTAGATTTACGCACATGTCACTCGAATTGCGTGGAATAACAAAGCGCTTTGGGTCTCTCACTGCAAACGATTCAATCGACCTCGCAGTAGGTAACGGTGAAATTCACGCAATCCTTGGTGAAAATGGTGCCGGTAAATCAACACTGATGAATATTGTCTACGGACTTTTATCGCCAGATGAAGGAACTATTAGCGTCGATGGAAAAGTTGTCGCAATCAATTCACCTCTCGATGCACTAGCTGCTGGAATCGGAATGGTTCACCAGCACTTCATGCTGATTCCCGTCTTCACTGTTGCAGAAAATATTGTTCTGGGACATGAAAAAACAAAAGGCCCAGGGCTGCTCGATCTCGAAGCTGCCCGCAAAGAGATCCTTCGAGTGTCAGCTGAATTTAACTTTGATATCGATCCCGATGCCCTTGTAGAAGATCTGCCTGTCGGACTCCAGCAGCGCGTTGAGATCATCCGCGCGCTTATCTATGATGCAAAAGTTTTGATTCTTGATGAACCTACTGCAGTACTTACTCCACAAGAGACTGACGAACTCCTTCGCAATATGAAGAAGCTGAAGGCAAATGGAACTTCGATTGTCTTTATTACCCACAAGTTGCGCGAAGTAAAAGAGGCAGCAGATAAGATCACGATCATCCGTCGCGGCAAAGTTGTAGGAACTGCATCTCCATCTGCCTCTCAAGAAGAGCTTGCATCTCTCATGGTTGGTCGCCCAGTTTCACTGGATGTCGAGAAGAAGACGCCAACTCTTGGCAAAGTTATGCTCGACGTGAAGAATCTCAATATCTCTGACCACACAGGTCGCTCGCTCGTGAAAAATGTTTCTTTCGAACTTCGCACTGGTGAAGTTCTCGCAGTTGCTGGAGTTCAAGGCAACGGCCAATCCGAACTTGCTGAAGCAATCGTTGGATTACAAGAACATGTACACGGAACCATCTCGCTCGATGGAGTTGATATCACTAAGGCTTCAGTTCGAGAGGCGCTTCATTCAGGCATTGCATTTGTGCCCGAATCACGTGAAGAAGATGGCCTTATTGGCTCATTTAGCATTGAAGAAAATCTCATCCTTGATCTCCACGACCTACCGCCCTATGCCAAAGGTCCGGTTATTTCACCGACAGTTGTTGCTCAGGAAGCTGAGAAGCGCGTCGCTGAATTCGATATTCGCACGCAATCAGCAAAGGATTCAGCATCTTCACTTTCTGGAGGAAACAAGCAGAAAGTAGTTCTTGCGCGCGAACTTTCCCGCCCCGTCAAACTGGTTGTTGCTTCGCAACCCACTCGCGGCCTCGATGTTGGCTCTATTGAATTTGTGCACGAACGCATCGTCGCCGAACGTGATTCAGGGCGCGCGGTCTTGCTCTTTAGTACCGAACTCGATGAAGTCTCCGCACTCGCAGATCGCATTGCAGTGATGTATCGCGGTGAATTCATCGCCATTGTTCCGGCAAACACTTCCCGAGAAGATCTCGGACTATTGATGGCGGGAGTGAAACCATGAAGCTCAAGAAGCTCATTCTCCCTGGCCTATCTTTTGCGATGGCGCTCTTCGTCAGCGGCCTTCTCGTTGCATTCTCTGACTCCACTGTTTTGGCACTCAAGGGCAATCCACTTTCTATGCTTTCGAAAGGTCTATCAACTGCTGGCAATGCATATTGGGCCCTCTTCCGTGGATCTATCTTTGATCCACGTTTAGCCGAAGGACATTTCTTTCAAGGTTTCTACCCACTGTCTGAAACTCTCGTTGCCGCGTCTCCTCTCATTCTTACTGGTCTCTCTGTGGCACTTGCATTCCGTGCCGGACTTTTCAATATCGGTGCGCAAGGTCAATTCATTGCAGGTGCTATTGGCGCAAGTTGGGTTGGTTTTACATTCGATCTTCCAACTGGCATCCACGCAGTTGCTGCAATCGCGGCAGCGATGCTCTTCGCCGGACTCTATGGTGGATTTGTTGGCCTTCTCAAAGCGCGCACCGGTGCACACGAAGTTATCGTCACCATCATGCTCAACTATGTAGCAGGGTATTTCTTGCTCTGGTTGCTCAGTACAACAGCATTCTTACGCCCAGGACGACAAGATCCACTTGCTCCAGAAGTTGCACAGTCTGCTCGCTTGCCACATCTCTTCGGCTCTGAATTGCGTGCAAACTTTGGATTTATCATCGCGCTCTTTGCAGCTGCTGCAATCTGGTGGCTACTCAGCCGCAGTACGTGGGGATTCCGATTCCGTGCAGTCGGTGCGAATGCAGCAGCTTCACGTACGGCTGGAATTTCAGTAGCTCGCGTAACAACTTCTGTCATGTTCATTGCAGGCGCACTTGCTGGACTCGGAGGAGCTGTTCAAATTCTCGGATCAGAACCTGCCATGACTGCAGGAGTTGGTGGAAGTTTTGGCTTTGATGCGATCACTGTTGCACTTTTAGGTCGGGCAACTCCAATCGGAACTGTCTTTGCCGCACTTCTCTTTGGTGCACTTCGCGCAGGTGGACTCACTATGCAGGCAAGCACTGAAACTCCACTTGATCTTGTACTAGTTATTCAAGCCCTGGTTGTTCTCTTTATTGCAGCCCCAGCACTTATCAAATCTCTCTTCCGACTCAAGAACGTTGATGCTGGCGAGACAGTTGCTTCGAAGGGATGGAACGGCTGATGAGTACTCAAGAAGTTCGCGCACTCTCTGCACCTGAACGTCGTCGCAAGCGCGGAATTATCACAATGGCAGGTTTGGGTGCATTTGCATTGGCCATCTTCGGCTTACTTCCAAAGACAGGACAACCTGTCACTTATAGCTTTGTACTTGGTAACGAATGGGTTCTCGCAAAAGAGATCATCGTAAATTCCAAGACTGGTGCGCTCTTCTTTGCCATCATCGCGCTCCTTGCAGTTGCTCTTGCAGCTCTGCAATATCGAGCACGCAAGACAATTCGCATAGCAAGCGGAATCTTTGGCGCTACCTTCCTTATGTCATTCCTCTGCTGGGCAGCTGCAGGCAAGTTCATTCCATTTACCGGACTTCTCCAGGGCGCACTCTTCCTGTCAGTTCCGCTGATTTTCGGTGCAATGGCTGGAGTTCTCTCTGAACGATCTGGTGTTATTAATATTGCGATTGAAGGACAGCTTCTCGCTGGCGCGTTTATGTCCGGTGTTATTGCATCCCTTACCCAGAACAAGATTGCCGGCTTACTTGTGGCCCCATTTGCAGGTGCCGCGATTGCATGGTTGCTTGCAGTTTTCGCAATCAAATATGGAATCGATCAAGTAGTACTTGGCTTTGTTCTCAACGTACTAGTTATTGGACTCACCAACTTCCTTTACAAGAAGCTATTGATTCCTTATCAATCAACATGGAATTCAGGTGGAACTTTCGCACCCATCGAAATTCCGATACTGTCAAAGATTCCAGTTATTGGGCCTATCTTCTTTAGCCAGAGCATCATCGTCTATCTGATGTATGTCGCTGTCATCATTATTCATATCGCTCTCTTTAAATCTAAGTGGGGTCTTCGCACTCGCTCCGTAGGAGAACATCCGACCGCTGCTGAATCAGTCGGAATTGATGTCAATAAGATCCGTTTCCGTAACGTGCTGATTGCAGGTGCGGTCGCAGGTCTGGGTGGCGCATTCTTCACACTTGGTGCTGTGGGTTCATTCAGCAAGGAGATGACAGCAGGTAAGGGCTTTATCGCACTTGCTGCCCTGATCTTTGGGCGCTGGAGCCCACTTGGTGCAGTTGCTGCAGCTCTTATCTTTGGTTTCGCCGATAACTTGCAGGGCTTGCTCACCATTACCGGAACACCAATTCCATCTGAATTTATGTTGATGGCTCCATACATTGCAACCATCATCGCCGTCTCCGGATTTGTTGGAAAAGTTCGAGCCCCAGCCGCTGATGGTGTTGCCTATAAACGCGGAGGCGGTTCGCACTAATGGATATCAACTGGGATTTACTGCGCAGCGAAGCGCTTGGTGCAATGAAGAAGGCCTATGCGCCCTATTCGAAGTTCCCAGTAGGTGTTGCAGCGCTCGTAGATGACGGACGCATCATTACCGGATGCAATGTTGAAAATGCTAGCTACGGACTCACACTCTGCGCTGAATGCGGCTTGGTCTCATCGTTGATTGCATCAGGCGGTGGACGACTTGTCGCTTTTGCATGTGTCGATATCGCAGGGAATCCATTGATGCCATGTGGCCGTTGTCGCCAGCTTCTGCAAGAGCACGGTGGTTCGCGCCTGCAAATGGATACCAATGAAGGAATTAAGACTCTCGGAGACCTTTTACCATGGGCATTTGGTCCTGAAGAGATGAATGAACGTTTGTCATGATTGAACCTTTTGCAGCTGTAGAAATCATCGCAGCCAAGCGTGATCGTAACGAGTTAACGGATCCGCAAATCGATTGGGTAGTCGATGCCTATACGCGTGGCGTAGTTGCCGATGAACAGATGTCCGCACTTCTCATGGCGATTCTTCTTAATGGCATGAACTCTCGCGAAATATCGCGCTGGACAAATGCGATGATCAATAGTGGCGAGCGAATGAATTGGTCGATGTTAGATCGCAAAACTGCTGATAAGCACTCCACTGGTGGCGTTGGCGACAAGATCACTCTTCCACTCGCACCTCTTGTTGCAGCATGTGGGGGAGCGGTTCCACAACTTTCCGGTCGTGGACTTGGCCACACCGGTGGCACACTCGACAAACTTGAAGCTATTCCTGGTTGGCGAGCATCCCTTACCAATGATGAGATGCTGAAAGTTTTGCAAGATACCGGCGCTGTTATCTGCGCTGCAGGTGCAGGGCTTGCTCCAGCCGATAAGAAGCTTTATGCACTCCGCGATGTCACTGCAACCGTTGAAGCAATTCCACTGATTGCATCATCGATTATGAGCAAGAAGATTGCCGAAGGTACATCTGCACTTGTCTTGGATGTAAAGACCGGAAGCGGCGCCTTTATGTCAGATCCTGCTAAGGCATCAGAATTAGCTCGCACTATGGTGCAACTTGGCACTGATGCCGGTGTTAAGACAGTTGCACTTGTTACCGCAATGGATGTTCCACTAGGTCTTACTGCAGGTAATGCACTTGAAGTTCGCGAATCTGTCGAAGTACTTGCAGGTGGAGGACCATCTGATGTCGTTGAGTTAACGATTCTTTTGGCGCGAGAGATGATTGATGCTGCAGGAATTGTCGGTAAAGATCCAGCAGATGCGTTGAAAGATGGAAGCGCAATGGATCATTGGCGCCGCATGATTAGCGCACAAGGTGGAGATCCTGATGCAGCTCTACCTGTTGCGCGCGAACAGCATGTTATTAAGGCAGCGAATAGCGGAATTATCACAACGATGGATGCCATGAAAGTCGGCGTCAGTGCCTGGCGCCTTGGTGCGGGTCGTTCTAAGCAAGGTGAGAAGGTGCAAGCAGGTGCAGGAATCGAATTGCATGCAAAGCCTGGTGATTACATCGCAGCTGGTGCACCGCTCATGACACTTCACACCGATGAAGCTCCACGTTTTGAGCGTGCTATCGAGATACTCGAAGGTGCTGTCACAATTGTTGAAGGTGGAACAGTCAATCGTCTACCTCTAGTGTTGGAGAGAATTCAAGGATGAGCGACTTAACTAAGAAGCCAACTGCAGATCAGGTACGACGTTTGCCAAAAGCTTTATTACACGATCACCTCGATGGCGGCCTGCGACCACAAACAATTATTGATATCGCCAAAGAGATTGGCCATGAACTTCCAACGTATGACCCGGCCGAACTTGCCGAGTGGTTCCGCAGTTCATGCGATTCTGGTTCACTCGTTCTCTACCTCGAGACCTTTGCTCACACTGTTGCTGTGATGCAACGCAAAGAAGATATTGTCCGCGTAGCACGTGAATGCGCAGTAGATCTTGCACGCGATGGAGTCGTCTATGCCGAAGTGCGCATGGCTCCTGAATTAGTTACCGAAAAAGGGTTAACACTTTCACAAGCAATTGAAGCAATCTTGCAAGGATTCCGTGAAGGCGAAGCTGAAGCAAAAGCTGATGGCAACACAATTCGCGTGATGTCACTGCTATGTGGAATGCGTCAGAATAATCTTTCACAAGAAGTTGCAGAACTTGCTGTTAAGTATCGCGACCAAGGAGTTGTGGGATTCGATATTGCAGGACCTGAAGATGGATTCCCACCTAGCGATCAGCTCGACACCTTTGAATATCTACGCCGCGAAAATGCGCACTTCACTATTCACGCAGGAGAGGCATACGGCCTGCCATCAATTTGGGAAGCTATTCAGCTCTGCGGCGCTGAACGCTTAGGCCATGGTGTACGCATCACCGACGATATCGATTTCAACCACACTCCACCTCGCCTTGGTCGCCTTGCTTCCTACGTGCGTGATCGCAGAGTTCCACTTGAGATGTGTCCATCTTCCAATATTCAAACTGGTGTTGCAGATTCATTTGCACACCACCCACTCGCTCGCCTTGCAAAGCTACGTTTCCGCGTAACTATCAATAC
>JACCDQ010776591.1_pt1 | contig 12692 bp, 15 predicted proteins | sample 7446031 | NCBI WGS metagenome assembly JACCDQ01 (sample SAMN15323442, study PRJNA562643) | freshwater metagenome | isolation source: river surface water | place: USA:Blue River Watershed | collected 2017-08-17
GTCATGTACATGCTCGGACTTTCCGTAGGTAAGTCCTAGTAAGAATGAGCCAAGGATATTTACAGTAAAGATTCCATATGGCTTTGTTGTGTACTTGCGGATGTATTGATCCACCGCAAAACGAAGTGGTGCACCAACTGCAGCACCAAGAATTACAAGAAGTACATTCATGCGCGCACCGGAATTACTTTTCTAGCCAACGGCAAGACGATGATGACAACAACTAGCGAAAAGACCACATTTTGAAGCAGGAAGCTCATTCCTCCGTCACGTGGCTCCAGGGATTCAGCCGTTACCGCAGAAAATGTAGTTAATCCTGCGCAAAAACCAGGTAGTAAAAGTAAGCGTAATTCAGTCACTCCACGACGTTCCATCAAAACAAGTAAAGCTGAAGCCAACGCAACACCAATAATGTTTGCAGCTAGTGTTCCAGTTCGATCATTAGAAAAGATCTGACCTAAACCAAAACGCGACAAAGTTCCGGCAATTCCGCCAATTGAAACTAGCGCTAAAGATTTCAGAGCGGTAAGGCTTTCTTTCCGACATTTGAAACGACTCGTGTTACAAGTGAAATGATTACCGCAGCAAAGATCGCTGACCAGAAGTTATTTACCTCTAACTTGTCGCTCCATCGTGAAACTAACATCAAGATAGATGCATTAACCACAACTAAAAATAGTCCAAGAGTCAGAATTACCGCTGGAAGTGTAAGAAGCTTTAACAAACTTCCCAAAGTTGCATTGAGCAAACCAAATAACAATGCAACCCATAGGTATGTTGTGAAGCCGCCCAATACATCAATTCCAGGAATCAAAGCGGTAGCTACCCAAAAAGATAGGGCAAGTGCTCCCCAACGAACCAATAACTTCATAAAGAAATTATAGGCCTTCGCGCTTGCGGATCTTTGATCCCAACCAACGAACTGGATCGTACTTAACATCTGCAACGCGCTCCTTCATAGGAATAAGAGCGTTATCTGTAATTTTGATGTGTTCTGGGCACACTTCAGTACAGCACTTTGTGATGTTACAGAATCCAAGACCATGTTGTTCTTGTGCTTCCTGCTTACGAGTTTTGCGCTGATCTAGCGGGTGGAAATCAAGCTCTGCCATACGCATCAAGAAACGTGGGCCAGCAAATGACTTCTTATTCTCTTCGTGATCGCGAACAACGTGGCAGACATCTTGGCAAAGAAAACATTCGATGCACTTACGGAACTCTTGTGAGCGCTCCACGTCGATCTGCTCCATGCGAGCCTCACCTGGAGCAAGCTCTGCAGGTGGCTCATAAGCAGGAATTTCCATTGCTTTTTTGTAGTTAAAGGAAACATCTGTAACAAGGTCCTTGATGATTGGGAATGCACGCAGTGGTGTCACTGTGATTGTTTCCTCTTCATCAAATGAAGCAACCTGTGTCATACAAGCAAGACGAGGCTTTCCGTTGATCTCCATAGAACAAGATCCACACTTACCTGCTTTACAGTTCCAACGAACAGCAAGGTCACCCATCTGTGTTGCTTGAACACGGTGAATTACATCGAGAACTACTTCACCCTCGTTTGCCTCAACTACAACATCCTTGAGGCCACCATCAGTTGAATCTCCGCGCCAAATGCGAAGTTTAATATTGCGCGCCATTAGTTGGAACCGCCTTTCGCAATTTCTTCCGGTGTCATGTATTTCTCCAACTCGTGTACATCAAAGAGATCGAAGAGTTCCTTAGGAAGTGTTGGCAAAACTTGTTCGCGAACATTTACCTGATTGCCATCAAATGATGAGATGTGGTTTACCTGACGCCACTTGTTGCTCATGCCTGGGAAGTCATCGCGTGTGTGACCACCGCGTGATTCTTCACGAGCGATTGCAGATTTTGCAGTTGATTCAGCAACTAACAACATGTTGTCTAAATCGAAAGCTAAGTGGAATCCTGGGTTGAACTTACGTCCACCACTTACGGAAACATTTGCACTGCGCTTTCTAATGTCAGCAATTTTATCGATCGCATCCTTTAGCTCGCTACCTGTGCGGATAATTCCAACAAGGTTATGTGTAACCTCTTGAAGCTCAGCATGTAGAGAGTAAGAGTTTTCTCCACCTTGACGATCAAATGGAGCTTGAATCTTTGCTGCAGCAGCTGTGATCGTTGCATCGCTAACAGGATTTGCGCCATTGTTCTTCACGTAATCAACTGCGCCCATTCCTGCGCGACGGCCGAATACCAATAGATCTGTCAGTGAGTTTCCACCAAGACGGTTTGAACCGTGCATTCCGCCTGCTACTTCACCAGCGGCAAATAGGCCTGGAACGCCTACTGCAGCTGCAGTATCTGGCTCTACCTCGACTCCACCCATTACATAGTGACAGGTTGGGCCAACTTCCATTGGCTCCTTGGTGATATCTACGCCAGCTAGTTCATAGAACTGGTGCCACATAGATGGAAGACGCTTCTTAATTACCTCTGCAGAAAGACGCTTTGAAACATCGAGGAATACTCCGCCGTGCTCTGTTCCGCGACCAGCCTTTACCTCGCTGTTAATTGCGCGCGCAACTTCATCGCGTGGAAGAAGCTCTGGTGGACGACGGTTGTTGTCCTGATCTTCATACCAACGATCAGCTTCTGCTTCGTTGTCTGCATACTTATCTTTAAATACATCTGGGATGTACTTGAACATGAAACGCTCGCCGTTGGTGTTTGTTAGAACTCCACCCTCACCGCGAACAGATTCAGTTACCAAAATTCCGCGAACTGAAGGTGGCCACACCATTCCAGTTGGGTGGAACTGCAAGAACTCCATATCAACAAGGTTTGCACCAGCCTTTAGAGCAAGTGCATGTCCGTCGCCAGTACCTTCCCATGAGTTAGAAGTAATCTTGAAAGTTTTTCCAACTCCACCAGTTGCAATTACAACTGCAGGTGCTTCAAACAAAACCTCTTCGCCAGTTTCACGCCAGTAACCATATGCACCAGAAATCTTTCCATTCTCTTTCAGAATGTCGGTGATCGTTAACTCTGCGAAAACCTTAATTCCGCTTTCCATGTCGCCAGTTTCGCGACCATCCTTTTGTTGCAACTGAACAATCTTCTGCTGCATTGTGCGGATGAGTTCTAGACCTGTGCGGTCACCAACGTGTGCAAGACGTGGATACTCGTGTCCACCGAAGTTACGTTGTGAAATCTTTCCTTCTTTAGTGCGATCAAAGAGAGCGCCCCACACTTCTAGCTCCCAGATGCGATCTGGTGCTTCCTTTGCATGTAGCTCTGCCATACGGAAATGGTTGAGGAACTTTCCACCGCGCATAGTGTCGCGGAAGTGAACCATCCAATTGTCATTGTCATTCACATTTCCCATTGATGCAGCAGCGCCACCTTCAGCCATAACGGTGTGGGCCTTGCCAAATAGGGACTTACAAATGATTGCTACACGTAATCCTGATTCGCGAGCTTCTACAGCTGCACGTAATCCAGCGCCACCGGCACCAATTACCAGGACATCGTATTTATGGCGTTCTAGAGACATAGTCGATTTTCCTTTTAGAAGAAGTAGAAGTTAGTCCATGCGCCAGTTGCAACTTGGCGAACATAGATATCGGCGAATGCAACAGCTGCAAGTGAGAACCATGCAAATTGCTGATGCTTTGTATTAAGAACAGAAACAGTTGTCCATAACTTGTAACGAACTGGGTGCTTTGAGAAGTGCTTCAATCGTCCACCGACTGTGTGACGACAGGTGTGACAAGACAATGAGTAGAACCACAACAAACCAGAGCTTGCGAATAGAACTAGTGAACCAACACTTAGGTGGCCCCATTGTCCTTCTACATTCTTCAAAGAAATGATTGCGTCATAAGTGAGGAATACGTTGAACACTAAACCTGCGTAGAAGAAGTAGCGGTGAATGTTCTGTCCGATTAATGGAAGACGAGTTTCACCTGTGTACTTCTCGTGTGGCTCTGCAACACCACATGCTGGCGGTGAGAACCAGAATGAACGGTAGTAAGCCTTGCGGTAGTAGTAACAAGTCATACGGAAACCAAGTGGGAAGATCAAAATAATTAAAGCTGGTGACAATGCAAAGTTAAAGATCTCTGCACTTACTGGTGTGAATCCACCGATAGTTGCTTCAGGTACACATGCTTCAGATAAACATGGTGAATAGAAAGGTGAGATCAAGTGATCCTTGTAGTAATTCGCGCCTTCAAATGCGCGGAAGGTTGCATAAATAACAAAGGAGAATAAAACTCCAAATGTCATTAGTGGCTGCAACCACCACTTATCTGTTCGAAGTGTGCGCTCTTTGATTTTGGCGCGCGTTGGTGAAAAAACACCTGACATTGACAACTCCCCTAGGTTATAAACAACTGGGATAAGTGTCCTCCGGACATGAAAAAGTGGCTAGATCAAGCGGCGCTTACGCGGTATGAACTCAGCCACAACTTCACAAAACTGGCGGAGGGCGTGGGATTTGAACCCACGAAACTTTCGTTTGCCGGTTTTCAAGACCGGTGCACTCGGCCGCTATGCGAGCCCTCCGTGGGAGAGATTACCCGAATTTGGCTCAAGCGAAAAATCGAGCAGGAATTAAGCGGGAAGTTCCAATAGCTCTTCGATGATCTTTGCGACTCCATCGGCTTCACATGCTTCAGCGACACCTTTAGCAAAAGATGGTGCTTCTGGGTGACCATCGGCCATCGCATATGAACGTGATGCCCATTCGAGCATTGAAAAGTCATTGGGATTATCACCAAAGGTCACGACATCATCTGCATTTAAACCAAGACGATCAGCCATCATCGCCAAGGTTGTTCCCTTTGAAATGTTGAGTGCAGAGATTTCAATTAAAGAATCATTTGCCGCTGAATGTGTAACAGTTACTAAATCTTGTAATTCGCGACGCGCAACTTCAACCATCTCATCTGATGTGAATTCTAGGTTGCTGCAGCGACCAAGCACCTTTAATGCAGGGCGCGAAATTGCATCTTCAATTTTATTAACACCAACATTATCTAAACCAACATCCCACTTCGGAATGTAAGCAATTTCGCGGTGGTAGTGATCATTTGATTCAACAGCAAATGACATTTCTGGCATTGCAATTCGCATTCGACGAACAATTTCTAACTGTTCATCAATAGAAATCATCCACTCTTCAAGAACTGCATCATTCATTAAGTCATACAGCATTGCGCCGTTACAACAAATAGCTGCACCAAAACCAAATGCATCGCGAATTTCACCCATCCAACGTGGTGGGCGACCTGTCACAAAGAAAACATGAACGCCTAAATCTTTTGCCTTTGTAAATGCATCAATTGTGCGCTGTGTAATTACACCGTCATGCGAAACGATCGTGCCATCAAGATCTGTTGCAATTAACTTAGGGCGCTTGCTCACACCAACTCAAATCGTGTCATGCCCAAGAAAGGTTGAAGCGCTGCAGGAACATTAATTGTTCCGTCAGCGTTTTGATGGTTCTCGAGAATCGCAACAATCATGCGCGGAATAGCTACTAATGTGCCGTTAAGTGTTGCAACAGCCTTAGTTCCATCGGCATCCTTGAAGCGAATATTTAAACGGCGTGCCTGAAATTCAGTGCAGTTAGAGGTACTTGTTACTTCGCGATAAGCGTTCTGTGTGGGAATCCACGCTTCGATATCAAACTTACGGTTAGCGCTAGATCCAAGATCGCCTGAAGCAACATCGATAACTCGATATGGAATCTCCATTGCGTTGAGGAAATCCTTTTCCCACTGCAATAAACGCTTGTGCTCTTCCTTTGCCTGATCTGGATGGCAGAAAGAAAACATTTCAACTTTATCGAATTGATGCACGCGAATAATTCCGCGTGTGTCTTTTCCATATGTTCCAGCTTCGCGACGGAAACATGATGAGTAACCGGCGTAACGCAATGGAAGTTTGTCAACTGTAAGAACCTCATCCATGTGCATTGCAGCAAGTGGAACCTCTGATGTACCAACTAAATACACATCATCCTTTTCAAGATGATAAACATTCTCTGCAGCTTGGCCTAGGAATCCCGTGCCTTCCATTGCAGCTGGGTTAACAAGAACTGGTGGAATTACTGGAGTAAACCCTGCCTTATTGGCAGATGCGATTGCGTAATTAACAAGTGCGAACTCAAGCATCGCTCCAACACCAGTTAAGTAATATGAACGAGAACCTGCAACCTTTGCACCACGTTCGGTATCAATTGCACCAAGCAACTTACCGAGTTCAACGTGATCTTTTGGTTCAAAATCAAATTCGCGTGGAGTTCCAACATGTTCAATAATTACAAAATCTGCTTCTCCGCCAATTGGTGCATCTGGGTCTAAAACATTTGAAAGCTGCATGATTAATTGCTTTGCTTCTTCCTCAACTTCAGCACGCTTTGAATCAGCCTCTTTTACCTTTGCAGCTAGTTCTTTCGCGTTTTCAAGTAAAGCAGCCTTCTCATCGCCCTTTGCAGCACCGACTGACTTAGATAAAACATTTTGTTCTGCGCGTAGAGTTTCAAACTTTTCTAGCGCCGCACGACGAACCTCATCAATTGCTAAAACTTTATCGACGATCGATGCATCTTCTCCGCGGCCTTTTTGTGATGCACGAACCGCATCAGGGTTTTCGCGTAGGTACTTAATGTCGATCATTTGCTTGCCTTTTCTCGTGGGTATGAGCCAAGGAAACGGATGTCTTCGCAGATTGCTCGAAGGCTTTCTACTGCCTCCTTCACAGGTGCATCTGCAATGTGACCCTCAGCGTCAATAATGAAATGGTAATGGCCAAGCTCTAAACCAGTCGGACGTGACTGGATAAAAGTTAGGTTTACATCGCGCTTAGCGAACTCAGTCAATATATCCAGCAATGCGCCTGCATGATCGATGCCGATAAATACAGCAAGCGATGTGCGATCCCAACCAGTGTTCTTTGGAATTGAACCTGGCTTTGAAACCAAAATGAATCGAGTTACAGCCCCCACATTGTCACCGATGTTGTCGGCGATAACGCGTAATCCGTAGTGCGCTGCTGCAACCGGAGCAGCAATAGCTGCATCAAACTCTCCACGTGAGATTGCCTCCGCTGCTGCAGCTGTTGATGCTGTCGCAATTAATTCGGCATCTGGGTAATTGGCAGCAACATAGTTGCGGCATTGCGCTTCTGCATGTGGGTGTGTAGCAATTCGCAAAATTTCTTTCTCGTCACCCTTGATCATTAATGCAAAAGAAACAGGCAAAGTTACTTCGCCAACGATTGCTAATGGTTCGCCAGTTGCAAGCTCATCAAGTGTGCGTGCAACAACACCTTCGATTGAGTTTTCAATTGGAACTAAAGCAAAGTGCGCTTTACCTAAACGAACAGCATCTAAAGCCGCTGTGACGTTGGCATAAGGCATGAGGCGATCATTTGAAGAAGTGATCTTTTTAAGAGCCGCCTCTGTAAATGTTCCCTTTGGACCGAGATAGGCGTATGTACTCACTTGCTAATGATACCCGAGCACAGTCCTTGCATATGACGGGGTATTTGTTATCAGCACATCCACACCATTGCCTGCGCAAAAGCGCATATCGTCGGCATCATCAACGGTCCACACAAACAAATTGCGCTTATCGCGACCCAATTCTGGGTTTTCTCGTAAATTATGAATGCTGGGCGCAATTGTCTTTGCAGATGTAAATCTGCGCATTAATCGGTTAAATCGATCTTCAAGTAATGCAACGGTGCTTTGTGTTGGATCAATCTTTCGAACATTTTCTAATGCAAGCCAAGAAAAAGACATTACGTGAATATCTGCAACCGCTTTTTCTTGTGCAAGTAGTTCCATCACTTTTTTCTCAACCGCACTGCCAGTTGGTACTGGGTGCTTAGTTTCAATCGCTAACTCTTTTTTATTGTCACGGGCCAACACAAGGAGTTCATCCAAAGTAATTGCTTGTGGGTAATGGTTTTTGATTTCATTAAAGGTTGAATCTGCGATTCTCGCCGCATTGCCAGCAACACGATTCATATCTGCGTCATGCCATAAAACTAACTGGTTGTCCTTGGTTAACCGCACATCACATTCAAAACCATCGGCACCATCATCAATTGCGGCCTTGTAGGCATCCATTGTTAACTCTGGATGCTCGACAGAGGATCCGCGATGCGCGTAGATCTTCATCTTTGAAGGTTACACCGTTAGGCTTACAACATGAGCGCTAACTTCTTTGAAACCTCTGCGCGCTCAGCCATTGGCTTAGTTCGCCAAGGAAATGAGGACTCTGCATTTATTTCACCGCAACTCATTGCCGTCGCCGATGGAATGGGTGGACACGCTGCCGGTGAAGTTGCTTCCCGCATTGCAGTTCAGGTTTTACAGCGCCTTGCGCCAACCCTTACCGCAACAGATATAGATGAAGATTCTGTGAGCGATTTATTAATGCACTCTCTTCACAGCATTGATGCTGATATTGCTTCGGTAACTGAAGAAGAGATTGAAAAGCGCGGAATGGGAACAACCTTGACCGCTTTGTTAATTCAAAACAATCAGATTGCTTTGCTGCATGTTGGTGACTCTCGTTGTTACCGCTTGCGTGGAAGCTCCTTGGAACAACTCAGTAACGACCACACAGTGATCCAAGAGTTACTAGATCAAGGTGCGATCTCACCTGCCGAAGCTGCTGAACACCCACAGCGATCTATGTTGACCCAGGCTTTGCGTGGTGATGGTGATGTCACACCCGTTCTGCAGGTGTACGAGGTTAAGAAGGGCGATCGATTCTTACTCTGTTCCGATGGTTTATCGGGTGTTTTAACAGAAAAAGAGATCAAGATGGGGCTGAAAAAATCCGATAAGGATGAGGCGGTTAAGTTCTTAGTTGATGCCACCTATGTAAATGGTGCACCTGATAACGTCACAGTACTTATTGCCGATATTTCACCCAATGAAACTACAACTTTTCAGATGTTAGGAGCAGCTCATGATTAATCAGTTGCTCGGTGGGCGCTACAAACTTGGTGAAATGATCGGTACCGGCGGAATGGCCGATGTGTATGTTGCTGAAGACACCCGTCTTGCCCGACAAGTAGCGGTTAAAGTTTTACGCAGCGACTTAGCTCGCGATCCATCATTTGTTGCACGCTTTAGAAAAGAAGCACTGGCTGCCGCTGGTTTGAACCATCCAGGAATTGTTGCTGTGTATGACAGCGGTGAAGAGCCTGCGCCATACATTGTTATGGAGTTGATTTCTGGTCACACTCTTCGCGAATTAATTCATAAAGGTGAACGTGTTCCATTAAAGCGTGCTCTTGAAATTGGTGAAGGAATTTTGGCTGCCCTGGAATACTCACATCAGGCAGGAATTGTTCACCGCGATATTAAACCTGCAAACATCATGATTACAGATCATGGCGATGTAAAGGTGATGGATTTTGGAATCGCACGAGCACTTGCTGATTTAGGTGCAACCTTAACTAGTACGTGGAATGTTGTTGGAACCGCACAATATCTTTCACCGGAACAAGCACTTGGTGAGGTTGCAGATCTTCGCAGCGATATTTATTCAACAGGGTGTTTGTTGTATGAAGTATTAACGGGGAAGCCACCATTTACTGGTGAAACACCTGTATCAATCGCATACCAACATGTTTCAGGTGTTTTGGTTCCTCCAAGTTCAATCGTTCCTGAACTTCCAGAAGGTATCGATACTTTATTAACTGTTGCATTGGCCAAGAACCCTGATGATCGTTATCAATCCGCAGGTTTAATGCTTGATGATTTATATAAGGTTGAAAATGGAGAAGTTGTAACAACAAAGATTGCAAAGGCTCCAATTTCTCGTCGTAAGGTTTTACTTGGTGCGCTCGGCGGTTTTGCTGTAATTGGCTTACTTGCAGGAGGCTTATTCCTTACTAATTCAGGGCCAACAGGTGATTCTCTGCCTCAACTTCCTAATGTTGTGGGTCTAACTCAGGTTGAAGCTGAAGCCCTATTAGGTGATTACGTTGTAACAATTACACGTGCGCACGATGGTCGAATTCCAAAGGATCGTGTTGCCTCACAAATTCCTTTAGCAACTGTTCGAGTTCAAAAGGGTTCTGGGGTTGTGTTAACAATCTCTGATGGCCCAGGTGATTCAGTTGTTCCCATTGATTTAGTGGGAATGTCTCTAATTGATGCGCGAACCGCGCTTTCTGCAGTTGGTTTATTGGTTACCGCCACTGAAGCTGTTCCATCAGATGCTGCACAGGGAACTGTTTTAAAGGTAACTCCAGAACCTGGATCGACAATTACTGCAGGTACTGGCGTTGTTCTACAAATTGCAAGTGGTGAAATTACTGTTCCATCATTAATTGGAACCGAAGCGCTGCAAGCAAAAACAATATTGGTACAGGCTGGCTTCTTTGTTAAAGAGGTTGAAGGGTACGATTCAAATCAACCAATTGGTGTAGTTATTCGCCAAGCACCAGATGCTGGAACTACACAAACAATTGGTAAATCGGTAACAATTACAATTAATAAAGCGCCGTAAAATTACTTACTGCTGCTAACTACTGGAGATAAACCAACAGCGCGTTCGCGAGCGCCTTTATCGCCACACATCACTAACCAGTTAGCAAGCATCTGATGTCCATGCTCTGTTAAAACAGATTCTGGATGGAACTGCACTCCTTGAATAGGAAGTGTTGTGTGTTGCATTGACATTACTAAACCTGAATCAGTCGATCCCGTTACATGCAATGTATTTGGAACTGAATCTTTTTCTACACACAATGAGTGGTAACGAGTTGCGGTAAATGGTGATGGAAGATCTACTAACACGCCTTCTTGTTTGTGATACACAAGAGATGTTTTTCCATGAAGTAATTCGGGTGCGCGAGAAACGGTTGCACCAAAAGCAACACCGATCGCTTGGTGACCTAAACAGACACCAAATAATGGAATTGAGTGTTCGGCGCAGTACTTAATCATCTCTACTGAAACACCAGCTTTTTCAGGGGTTCCAGGTCCCGGAGAAATAAGGACTCCGTCGTACTTGGCCGCTTCACTTGCTTCAACAGCATCGTTGCGAACAACGGTGCATTCGGCGCCTAACTGCTGCAGGTACTGCACCAAGTTAAAGACAAAGGAGTCGTAGTTATCGACGACGAGGATCTTGGTGGCCATAGGAGCATTCTGTCTCATGGTGTATCTTTCGCGTATGCCTAAATCAAAGCTACGCAAGAAGGTCGCTGAGCAGCGCGCTCACAATCAAGAGGTTGTCGTCGAGACTCCTCACGCACCATTGGAGAGCCCAAAGTGGCTTGCTCCAACAATGGTCGCTGCCTTCTTAATCGGCTTGTTCTGGATCGTGGCCTTCTATGTAACTCAGACCGCTTATCCAGTCCCTGGAATCGGTGCCTGGAACATGATTATCGGTTTTGGCTTTATCGGCGTGGGTTTCTCACTCGCTACACGCTGGCGCTAATTACACCCTTGTAATTCGATCCACACTGTGGGTAAACCCTGTGGATAACTTATCGACGCTGCATAACAAGGTTTGCAGCTACCGCCCCACCAATTAATCCACCAAGGTGCGCGTGCCAATCAACCCCACCCATGGCAAAGCCGATGAAAAAGTTGATTCCAATAATTACAACGATTGAACGAATATCTGCGCCGATTCTCTTACCAACAATTGCAAGCGCACCAAACAATCCAAAGATCGCACCAGATGCACCAACTGAGTAACTATAAATTGATGCGAAATAGGAAGATGCAAGCGATCCAGTTAAAAGTGAAACAAAGAAAACGATAAAGAGTTTGTTCTTACCAAAAGCTGCTTCAAGTGGATTTCCTAAAACCATTAATGAGTACATGTTGAAACCAAGGTGCAATAAACCTGCGTGAGTTAATGCAACTGTAAATAATCTGTACCACTCATTTGAAGCTTTTAAATATTCAAAACTTGGCAGCACTAAATGTTGTTCCAAAGATGGAACAAGCATTTGAACAAGGTAAGCCGCGCAGATTACTGCGATTAAAGAGTAAGTGGCAGAACGCTTAAGCAACTGTAACGCTGTTGATAGTGATGTCAGTTGTTGGCTTGTCCTGTGCACCAGTCTTTGCAGTTGCAATAGCGTCAACTACAGCCTGGCTAGCAGAATCCTTAACCTCACCAAAGATGGTGTGCTTGCGGTTCAACCATGTTGTTGGTGCAACGGTAATAAAGAACTGTGAACCATTTGTTCCAGGGCCTGAGTTAGCCATTGCAAGAATGTATGGACGATCAAAAGTTAGTTCCCCATGGAACTCATCTGCGAAACGGTATCCCGGTCCACCCGTTCCGCGGCCAAGTGGATCTCCACCTTGAATCATGAAACCGTCGATGACACGGTGAAAGATTGTTCCGTCGTACAACTTTGCAGTTGTCTTGTCGCCAGTGCGTGGATCAGTCCATTCCTTTGCACCAGTTGCTAGTTCAACAAAGTTTGCAACTGTCTTTGGTGCGTGATTAGGAAATAGCTCAATAACAATGTCACCGAGTGATGTGTGAAGAGTTGCTGTTGATGACATGGTTTTCTCATTTCTAGTATTGGAAGAAATAAATTACGAAATAGTGAAACTGTGTGGAGACCAGGGGAATCGAACCCCTAACCCCCGCCTTGCAAAGGCGGTGCTCTACCAATTGAGCTAGGTCCCCGTATTAGAACGGGTGGGCCCAGGTGGACTTGAACCA
>JACCDQ010994951.1_pt1 | contig 12692 bp, 13 predicted proteins | sample 7446031 | NCBI WGS metagenome assembly JACCDQ01 (sample SAMN15323442, study PRJNA562643) | freshwater metagenome | isolation source: river surface water | place: USA:Blue River Watershed | collected 2017-08-17
AGTCACCCCGGTTTTGCTAATTTTCCTGGAGGAATCGCCGGTAGTTCTCACTCATTTCCTGTACCGCCGCTTCATAGAACCGTTGACCGTGTTCCGGGGTCGCTAAAGCGGGATTGGAACCCATACGCCCATCGGGATAGGACTGACGAAATTGGGTCGCGCCGTAGATACCATAACCTTTGGCCACGTTGGGAGCTAAGGGAGCGTGTTTAATGGATTGGGGATAGACAAATTGGGTCAACGCAACTTCGCTGGGGGTAGCATGGGAACCTTCCTGATCGCCGTACAACTCCTTGGCTAACTGATAAACGGAACGGGCCATAAACCAATTATCGAGTTGACAACGCACTCGGCTGGCCTGGGAGATATTCAGGATTTCCAATTGGTAGTAAAGTTCCGCAAACGCCGCTTTCACCGTTGCAATATTACCGCCATGACCATTGATTAGATAAAAGTGGGTAAAGCCCGCCCTCGCTAAACTGGTTAAGGAATCTAAGATCACCTGAATTAGGGTACTGGGTCGCAGGCTTATACTGCCCGGAAACCCCAAATGGTGTAGGGCCATGCCGACGTTAATAGTGGGGGCGACTAAAGCTCCCGTTTCTTCTCCGACTCCCTGGGCGATCGCCTCAGCACAAATGGCATCTGTACCAATTAAACCGGTGGGGCCATGCTGTTCCGTCGAACCAATGGGAATAATAATGCCCGTCGAGGATTGGAGATAGGTTTCCACTTCAGGCCAGGTAGAAAGATGTAACTGCATAAAAATTACTCATTAATCAGCAAGTTAAAAAAAGAGGAAAGTGACTAAACCCTAGCCGATTTTATGTTATATCTTCCCTTAGAAACCCCACGCCCTAGGTTTTTATGTTATCCCTTGACCAGATTACGCTGACCCGCCCCTCCCAGGATGTTCAGATTCACCGGATTTTAGTGGTTGAAGATGAAGATGTCATTCGGCAAATGATTGTCCTAGCCTTAGAAGAAGAAGGCTTTGAGGTTATGGCCGTTAGTGAAGGTCGTTCTGCCCTCTCGTTACTTCAGGAATTTGCCGTCAGTGATCATCAACCCGCCCTGGATTTGGTGATTTTAGATTTGATGTTACCCCAGGTCAACGGCTTAGATATTTGTCGGATGTTGCGTTATCACGGGAATGTCATCCCAATTTTAATGTTGAGTGCCAAAGCCAGTGAAACCGATCGCGTTTTAGGGTTAGAAGTCGGAGCCGACGATTATCTCACGAAGCCCTTTAGTATGCGGGAATTGATTGCCCGGTGTCGCGCCTTAATTCGTCGTCAGGGATTTATTCAGCCGGCCAGTCATCCTTGTCGCCAATTCCGAGACCTGTGTTTGTATCCCCAGGAATGCCGGGTGCTATTGCGCGGTGAAGAGATTAATTTGGCTCCCAAAGAATATCGCCTATTGGAGCTATTTATGAGCTATCCCCGCCGGGTGTGGTCGCGGGAGCAGTTAATTGAACAGGTGTGGGGCTTAGATTTTCTGGGAGATACCAAAACCGTAGATGTTCATATTCGTTGGCTCCGGGAAAAATTAGAACGCGATCCTAGTCAACCGGAATATATTATTACCGTGCGGGGGTTTGGTTATCGTTTTGGTTAGCGGCTGGGCCGAGGGGAAGAACGGTTTTGGGCATAGAGATTTTCAGCTTTTTATTGGGCTTCGGGGGCGGTTCAGCCCTGGGTTTTTGGCAAATATATCGTCTCCATCGCCAATTACGATCGCTGTTGAAGGCTCTACCCGACACCCCAGAGGTGGCGCGATCGCTTTCCATTGTTACTCTGGTACGTCGGGAAATTCATTACCTGTTAGAACAAAGTCAACATTACCAAACCGCGTGGGAAATCCAGCAATCTTTGTTGGCTCAGGCTCCCATCGGTTATCTACGGGTTGACCGGGAAAACCATTTGTGTGAGTGTAATCTGGCGGCTCAACGCTTACTGAATATTAATCGGTGGCAGGGGGGACAATTACGGTTAGTGCTGGAATTGGTGCGTTCCTACGAATTAGACCAACTCATTGAACTCACCCGTTACCATCAAGCTCCCCAAACCCAGGAATGGATTTTTTATCCCGCCCCGGATGCGGTAGAGGGGCCTTTGCCGTCCCTAGCCCTCTCTTCCCAAGCCTTAAGAGGCCAAGCTTTTCCCTTAGCCAATCAAGAAGTTGCAATTTTTTTAGAGGATTTACAACCCCTAGCCGAGATAACTCGTCACCGCGATCGCGCCTTTGCTGATTTAACCCACGAATTACGCACGCCGTTAACGGCCATGGCCCTGGTTACGGAAATGTTAGAACAACGGTTATCAAGCCCCGAAGGTCAATGGGTGAGTCAAATGCGGGGGGAAATTGCCCGGTTACAGCATTTAGTGGAAGATTGGTTAACCCTAGCCGAGTTACGGGAATTACCGGGGCAGTTACTCCATTACCAAACCGTCGAGTTAGGAGAGTTAATCCAAAGCAGTTGGCAAACCTTAATGCCTTTAGCCCAAACCCAACAGATTGGCTTTCTTTACCAAGGGCCCGAACAAACCCCGTTACAAGCTGACCGCGATCGCCTCCTACAGGTATGGCTAAATTTATTAGATAATAGTATTAAACATAGTTCTAACCAGGGAACCATTACCGTCACCGTCACTGCCCAAAACTGCGGGTATCAGATCGAGATTCAGGATCAAGGGGAAGGGTTTGAACCGGCGGATTTGCCCCATGTATTTGAACGTCTGTATCGTGGGGAGGCTTCCCGTACCCGTCAAGGTCTGCAAAGGGATCGTCAAGGTAGTGGTCTCGGATTGGCGATCGCCAAGGAAATTATCGAAGCCCATGGGGGAACCATCACTGCCCGTAATTCTCCCCAGACCGGGGGAGCTTGGATCAACGTCTTTTTACCCCAGAAACCACCGTCTCCAGAGGCTTAAACGCTCATCCCCGATCACAGTAACCCCCGATAACGGACAAAACACAAAACCATTGTCCAGGAACCCAACGCCACTTTAATGGCCACTAAGATGTTGAGCAAGGGAATAAACCCACCACTGATCAGGCTTCCCATTTCTCCGAGGGGTAATACAATCCCGACCAAGGCTAAAACTCCCAGGGCAAGGAAAGCCAATACCGAAATTTTTTCCCAGGTCTCTGCGTGCCAACGCCGATAAATAGACTCCATTTGTTCCGGTACGGTGGTCATTAACCTTAAGCCGATCGCCGTTCCACCGGCCACCCCCGCCGCAAAACCCCCACCAGGACTTAGATGACCGCGAATGGCTAATTCTACCCCGACTAATGTGGCGATCGTGGCTCCCAATTGGGCCAAAATAATCGAAGTGCGATCGGGTAACTGACGGATGAGAGTATTCGGTTGCTCATCACTCAGCAGATATTTAACCCCGGCAATGGCAATCGTAAAAACAATCACCTCGAATAGGGTGTCGTAAAGGCGATTCCGAAAAATAATCGCGGATACGGCATTGGGAATCCCACTCGCTTCAGCGACTTGTTGGGCAATGGGGCCGGCCGCCTCCAGGAGCGTTGTCGGAGAGGCAGGAGATAACCAGAGCATTTTGGCCAAAAAGCCTAGGCCAGCAATCAGATAAAGCCATTTCATTGAGGAGTCTCCAGGGTCGAAGCAGGGGAAGCGTCGGACATCAGTTCCAGGGATAGGTTTTCCCCTGACCTTTGCAATAATTGATAAAGATGAGACAAACCAATTTGGGTACAGTAATTTGAGGGTTCCTGGGGATCAAGGGGCAAGACGGGCCGACAATGACCATGGATCTGTTGGTTTTGTAGAGCCTCTGCTAACTGTTGGGGGTGGTCATAGGGAATCACCGTGAGGCGTAAAAAATGTTTCCCTAGGGCCTGACGGAGCGGCTTAAACACTTCGGTTTCCAGGGTATTGTCCTGGGCTGAGGTCGTGAGAATACCGAGGCGAAACACCATCGAGGAGCGCACGGTAATCACATACAACAACATGGCTAGGAGAGTACCGACCAAGGCTTCGGTAAGAGCCACATCGGCCGCCCCCAAAACTGCATAGAGTAGAGCCGCGATCGCCCCCACCATCCCGCGTAACATCAAGGCTCGATAGGGATTGACCTGCAACAGGGTCATGGCCGTCGTCAGGGGTAACAGGGCCGTAATGACTAACAGATAGGGTTCAGGATTGTTCATGGCTCTGAGTCGTGGGCTGGACAGTGGGTTGGGCAGTAGCGCAATAGGCAAGGACATAGCCCAAAATGGTATTCCAAAGGGCCAAGGAAATCATGGCCAACAATAGCAGGGGCCATTCTTTGGGACGTAACAACAACAAGCCGAAAAGGATACTGAGAGAACCCAGGGTATCCGACACGGACAAATGATGAAGTTGTACTAACAAAGCAGTGTCCCGTCTTAACAGGGATTGGGTTCCCCAGAGGCCGAACCAGACCCCGATCGCCAGACAAACACTACTCAATATCTGAATCCACATTTTCCAATCGTCGTAGTACATGAGACAACAATAACAAACCCGCATTGCCGACACTGAGAATGATCACTCCCACCTGGCCCAGCATCCAATCGTCACGCAATACGGAAACCACCAGAATCATCACACTGGTTTTCGTGGCCACACTGGCAAAGGCCATCAGTGTCTGCCAGAGACGACGACTCTCCCAAGCTCCATAGAGCGGTATTAACAAAATGGCCAGCAGAGCCAACAGTGTCACGTTTAACACTCCACTCATGGCGATCGCCTCCGTTCCAGATGATGAACCTCATAGGCCGTACCCAAATCCCGCACCACCAGAGTCTTCGGGGTAAATGTAATCCGCAAAATATCGAGAAAGACCAGGTCGGGTAAAGGGGGTTGCCGTCCCTTTTCTTGACTGATCCGCTCCTGACGATGGGGAAAGAAGATCATGACCACCGCTTCAAAATAGGCTAACGGGATGGCCGCTAAGACCGTCCCTAAACTCCGCAAGAGTTTCGCCGGGGAGGCCGAGGTAGCAAAGGGACGCGGTAACAACAAGGCCAACACAACCCCTAGTAGCACGTTTTCCCAACCCCCGATACCGGTTAAGAGTAACCAGATCGTCAGTCTTAAAATAAAGGTTCCCATTTGGCCCAACCTACCCAAAATAAGATCATTAACATCAAACTCATCCCGCCAATCAAATGTTCAAATTGTTCCGGTGACCGGGAAAAAGTGGCTTGCCAACGGGAGCCCAATCCCCAATAAATTAACCAGCCCAGACCAATGGTCATTAAGGGTTTGGCAATATTTTCTAGGGTGTAGGCTTGATAGTAAACGCCGTTCGCTAGGACTAACCCTCCCAATAACACGGCGATCGCCCACCAAAACCCCTGATCCTGATGCTCTTGAGGAGAAATCGCTTCCCGTTGAGGCAAAAAGATGAACTTGGCAAACACGATGGCCGTTCCCAAGGCCGCTCCATTCATCGCCCACTCCTGCCAGGGTAGCAACGTTTTGAGGGTTAACACCTTGGCTCCAAACCCCGACAACAGAGGAAAGCCCGAAATCGAGAAAGCCGCGAGGATTAACACCCAACTCAGCGATCGCGGAATCCCCTTTTCCCGCAAAGCCGCAAACTGGCGATCTGATAAACGACCAACTCCCAAAAATAAGGCGGCCTTGACCAAACCATGGGTCAAAGCATAAAAACCCGCCACTGGCGGAGCCGCTAACAGGAACCCCATCTGGGAAATGGTACTCCAGGCCAGCGTGCGCTTGGTATCCAAAGCAAAAATGGCATAGATCACCCCCACCACCGCCGTAATCACCCCAAATAACCGCACCGTCGGATTCGCCGCCTCTACCAACAGGGCAATGCGTACCAAAGGAAAAACCCCCGCTTTCACCACAACCCCCGACATCAAGGCTGACACCGGAGACTCGGATTCACTATGGGTCAGGGGCAACCAAAATCCCATGGGAAAAATGCCGCCCTTCACCAATAACGCCATCGTGATCAGCGCGTAGGCCTCCGGGGGCGACCCCTGTAACCCCGTAAAAGCAAAGGAATGATGGGTTTGATAGACCAACATTGCCCCCACCAGATAGAAGAGCATCGCCACATTACTGACAAACAAATAGCGAATCCCGACCCAGAGACTCCGATGGGAGCGGCCATAGGTCATTAGCAAAAAGGCCGCAATACTCAAGACCTCCAAGGCTACATACAGACTGATCAAATCCGCACTGATTAAGGCCGCATTCACACTACTGTGTAATATCAAGGTCTGGGCATAGAAGGCCGCGGCTTTTTCTTTTTGCCAACAGTACAGCACCACCGCCAGGGTAACCAGGGCATTGGTCACGATAAAAAAGGCGGTCAAGTTATCCAGGAGGAGAGTTACACCAAAGGGCGGAATGAGGGTCAAGGTTTGGGACTCTTCCCCACTAAATAACCACAGCCCATAGCCCAGGGACAGACCAGAGGCGATCGCCGCCAAACTTCTGCGTAACTGGGGCAGTAAATAGATGAGAAAACCCAGTCCGAAGGGAGCCGTCAACCACAGAAGCGTTAGTAAGGTCATGGCGTATTGGCCCGTTCAATCTCGCGGGTATCGAGGGTGGGATGAGCCTGGGACAGTTTCATCGTTCCCACCAGCATCAAAGCCTGGATCGAAAGCCCAATGACGATCGCCGTCAAAATAACCGCCTGGGGAACGGGGTCAGCATAGGGAGCCGCAGGAGTCGCCGTTAAGATCGGAGTCAAGAACCCTGGTTGGGTAGCGGCCAAGATAAAATAAGCCACAATGCCGGTACTCATTAAATCCATGGCCACAACTTTCATCACCAGGTTCCGTTTCCACAGTACTCCCCAAAATCCCAGTAAAATCGTCGTTAAAATGAGGGCTTCTAGCATAGGTAAGGGTTAAGGACTGAAGATTGGCAATCGTTAAGCACAAACCCATCTTGGTTCTGACGGTCGGTTCTAGGGTAAAAGTTGAGAGTCAGAGGCTCAAGGCTTAATACCCTAATTTCTCCGTTGAAGAAAAGAGGATGGGATTCACGATTTTGTTGATCATATCAATTTCTTCAGAAGCTTTAGGGCAAGCATCTATAGGACTTTTCAATCGTTATCCTTGCTGAAGTTTTAGAGGTGATCTTCTCCTAAAAATAAGGCCAGATTTAAAATTGTCCGACACCTTCAATCTTTTCTTTGCAAAGATGTTACCCTGGTGGTCTATGACAAAAATTTCAAAAAAAAATAATCTGTTCACTGTCTAAAATACTGATCAAAAAGCTTAAGCCCCTTTTTACAAGACTTTTGGCAAAACCATTGTGTAATGGAAGTATTGTGTAATGGAAGTTCGTAACCGCCTATTAAAGATTAACTCTCCATAAAAGTGCAAGACTGTCGCAGAGCATTTTGGAGCATCCTTTGATACTCCCCTTCCGGCATCGTATAGGCTCCAAAACGTTCTAAATGGGGATTTTGGATTTGGGCATCAAATAATAGAAAACCCCGATGACGTAAATGCTCGACTAACTTCACCAGAGCCACCTTGGAACCGTCAGGAATCCGATAAAACATAGACTCTCCAATAAAAGCCCCTCGAATGGCAATGCCTAAAATGCCCCCCGCCAGGCGATCGCCCTCCCAGGTTTCAAAACTATAGGCCCAACCCGCTTGATAAAGTTGCCAATAAAGATCTAATAATTGATCGGAAATCCAAGTACTTGCCCGGTCTGCACAGCCTTCACAGACTGCCCGAAAATCTCGATTAATCGCCACCTGAAAACGATTTTGATTTAGCACCCGTTGCAGGGATTGGGGATAACGAAACCGTTCATCTAGGGGAATTAAGGCATGGGCTGTACTAGAATACCAGCCTAAGTCTCCCTGCTCATCGGCCATCAAAAAATAACCGTTAGCATAGCCTTGGATAATATCCCGCAAATTGAACTGAGTGATCATTTTATCGTTTCCTTAAAGTCGGTCTAAAGCCGGTTTTTTAGCCCCGGTTATCCCTCAAAGCTCCCCAGGAAGTTCTATAATTAAGAATTAAGTGATGCTATTTCTTAGGAGAATGCGGTGATGCTCCAGGCTTTTTATCCGATAGGCAAACCCAGGGTCAAACCCATTTTAACGCTGATCAGTGGGCTTTTCCTCCTCGTTGGGGGATACGGGGCGATCGCCGCTCTACCCGTCCCTGTTCAAGCTCAAACGACTGGAGATTTACAAGAAATCCAACGCCAACTAGAACAAAATCCGGAATTGTGGAGCCAAGCCCAACAGTTGTTACTCGAAAATCCGGCCCTAGTGCAACAAATTTTAGAAAAATTACTCAAAGAAAATCCCCAATTAATTCAACAAATTCAGCAAAGCCCGGAACTAATGAAATTAGCGGCACAACAGGGACAAATCCTGGTGAAATTTTTACAAGAAAATCAACAATTATTCCAACAATTACAGGAATCTCTGAAAACCCTTCAGCAAAGTTTACCCCCACAGCCCTAATTTCTCTTTGATGTCAACTTCTCTCTATAGGAAGCAAATGAAAACAAGTAAAGAATATGGATCAGGCAACCGCCGTAAAATGGCAATTATTGTAGCATTTGAAGGTATAATTGATAGATGAGCATCTTGATTTATTTTTTATTTGTACTACTGAATAACGGAACTCTTCCGAAATCGTGGCATAATTTATACTCATAATTTTCTGATTTTCCTAATACAAAAGCTAAGTCCCTCATCAAATAGTCTTTTTTCCTTTAAAGATATGGATTTTATTAAGAAAAATTGACTTTTTCTGGGAGATTCGTCTATGTTAGCGCGTAACGTGCTAAAGATCAGGATTACATTCTCATGTTTTTGGGGAATCGGAACTCATTCAAGATTCATGGCAAGTCTATGCGACGCTTTATTATAGACTTATCGCTTTTATACCAATTTGGGCAGCAACACTGGCGTTTTTGGCGATCGCCGATTGTCCGATTTTTGTCTCTAGGGGTCATAGGGGTCTTGCTCGCTTTAGGATTAGCCAATTGTAGTAGCCAACCCAAAACGCCTTTACGGATTGCCACCAACCTTTGGCCCGGCTATGAAACCTTGTATTTAGCACGAAATTTAGGCTATTACGACAATCAACCCATTCAATTAGTGGATTACCCTTCAGGAACCGAGGAAGTTCGAGCCTATCGCAATGGAGAAATTGAAGGGGCGGGACTGTCCATTGATCAAGCGTTAGTTTTGGCGGCAACCCAGAAAGATTTGCGCATCATTACGGTTATGGATTTTTCTAACGGGGCTGATGTCATTCTCGGTAAACCCGCAATTAAAGATATGAAAGCCTTAAAAGGTAAACGGGTTGGGGTTGAATCCACTGCCTTAGGAGCCTTTTTTTTGGCCCGCGCCCTAGAAAAAAACGGCATGACTCCCAAAGATGTTGAAATTGTGTCCTTGGAATTGACGGAACATGAACGGGCCTATCGGGAAAATAAAGTTGATGCAGTAGTCACCTTTGGCCCCGCTAAAGTCAAATTACTGGAAGCCGGCGCAAAATTATTATTTGATAGTAGCCAAATTCCGGGTGAGATTGTGGATACCCTCGTGGTTCGGACTGAGGCGATCGCCAATTCTGCGGATACCATTCAAAGCCTAGTCAATGGACGCTTTCGTGCTTTAGACTATTTAGAAAACAATCCCCAAGATGCGGCCCAACGCATTGCTCCCCGAACCAAAGTTAGTCCTGAACAAATTTTAAGTGCATTTCAAGGGATGATACAGCCCGATTTAGCGGCAAACTTAAAATTGCTCAATCAGAGCGATCCCACATTAGTCAACGGCATGAAAAAGCTGGTTGATGTGATGGTTGAAAATAAATTACTACCACAAAAAATTGATCCTGCCACCATTTTAGATGCTCGTTTTCTTGAGAATGCTAAACCTTAACGGTAAACCCCTTTCATGGAACGTTTCCCCTTCCCGCTTAAGTATTCCATTCCCACTATTTTAATTATCTATGGGACGGTCTTAGGCTTAATTTCGGTTAATAATGAATTGTCTGAAACCTATCAAAAAGTTGAAGCAAATACCAAAAATTATGTCCGTATTTCCGCCAGCCGTACCGCCGGAATTTTAGACTATTTATTTCGTCGTTCTGATGATGAACAAGCAGAGATCGCCATTAGCCAGTTGGGTAGTGATCCCAATTTAGCCAGCGTTCTGCTCTTTGACCATCGGAATTATGTCCGTTTATCGAGTCGTTATGAACTCCGCGATCATCCCCTGAAAGAAACCGAAGCCGCTAGGTATCAGGATCGCTTTGAGAAAGCCCGTCAAACCATGGCGGGAGATATTCTCCTCTCAGAAAATCGCCAGAAACTCATTGCCATTTATCCCGTTCTATTGCAATCACTGCCAGGGGAATTACGCCCCTCTCGGATTGGCATTTTATTTTTAGAACACGATTTAACCCAAGAAAAACAAGAAGCCCAACAAACTGCCGTTCGACGATCCCTGATTTTTAGCTTGATCTTGATGTTCTTTTGTTTAGGACTCTGGTTCTTTTTTGATCGTACCCTCACCCGACGAGTGGCTCGCCTAGTGGCGGCTAGTAATAATGTGGCCGATGGTAAATTAAGCGATCGCGCGGGACTATCAGGATCGGATGAACTGGCTCAAATTTCTGTGGCCTTTGATCGCATGGCCGCCAACATTCAAGAAAACACCAAGGACTTAGAACGCAGTAAAGAAGCCGCCGAAATTGCCAACCGAACCAAAAGCGAGTTTTTAGCCAATATGAGCCACGAAATTCGTACCCCAATGAATGCCATTCTCGGATTTTCAGAACTCTTGCAAAATACCACCAGCGATCCCCGTTCCCAGGGTTATTTAGAGGCGATCCGTTCTAGTGGCAAAACCCTAATGTCTTTAATTAACGATATTTTAGATTTATCCAAAATTGAGGCCGGAAAACTGCAATTGAGTTATGAAGGAGTGAATATTCGTCAACTAATTTATGAAATTCAGCAAATTTTTATGGAAAAAGCCTCGGAAAAAGGCATCGAATTTTTAACTTCCGTTGCTCCTACTTTTCCCAAGACCATTGCCTTTGATGAAGTTCGTTTACGGCAAATTTTGTTCAATCTGGTAGGAAATGCTATTAAATTTACCGAAAAAGGCTATGTTCATATCAAAGTCACCAGTGAAATGATTACGGAACGGAAAATTCAACTGATTGTCAGCATTGAAGATACGGGAATTGGCATTGCCCCTGCCGATCAAACCCGCGTCTTTGATATTTTTACCCAAAGCGAAGGACAAAGCACCCGCAAATATGGCGGTACAGGGCTAGGGCTAACGATTACTCGCCGTTTAACAGAAATATTGGGGGGTCGGATTGAGTTAAGCAGTGAGTTAGGAAAAGGCAGTACCTTTACCTGTATTTTTCCCGATGTGATGGTTGACAATGCGGTAATCAAATATGATGAATCCAATCGGGATGATAATCTTAATCAGTTTGTCCCGGCAACGATTCTCATTGTTGATGATGTGGAATCGAATCGCCATCTAATGCGAAGTTTTTTTGAAGCGACTGATCATCATCTTTTAGAAGCGGCAGACGGTTTTGAGGGAATTACGTTAGCGAAACAATACCATCCTGATCTCATTATTATGGATATTTTAATGCCAAATTTAGATGGTCAGGAAGCAACCCAATGGTTACGCCAAGATCCGGAAACGGCTTCTATTCCCATTTTGATTTTGACAGCTTCTTTGATGAATGAGATACGCTCACAATTGACCGATCATTGCCAAGGTTTTCTTTCTAAACCCTTAGCTAAAGCCGATTTAGTAGAAGCTTTAAAAGGAATTTTTCCCTTACGCACCGAGTCAATTCTGACACCGACAACAGAAGCCAAAATAATTCCAGAGCCGGCGATCGCGCCTGTACCACGAACGGAGGATTTAAGCCATTTACCTGAATTAATCAATGAATTAAAAAAAGAAGAAGAAACCGTCTGGCCAAGGTTACAAAAAACCATGATTATCAAGGATTTACGTCAATTTGCCCAACGACTACGCACTTTGTCGGAAAATTATCCTGTTAATCTCTTAATTGACTATGTGAATCAGTTAGAATCCCAAATTAAAACCTTCGATGGCGAGCATCTCACTCAAACCGTCTCTAATTTTCCCTCCCTTCGGCGATCGCTGGAAAATTATCACGATCAATAAAATCATTTTACAAGGTTAAACGATAACAATTCAATGTTAATCAAATTCAAGATTTTTATTTCCCTACTGGTAAGTATCCGTCAAGTAATGACTATCCCCATTTCATGGTAAGTTTGAACAGTCGAGATAATAGGGTTGAGGATCATTCGTTGAATTCTCGTGATGAAAAGTGATTTGGACAGCCTAAAGTTGTAGCAACTGCTTTCGCTTTTCTAGGTGGGAAAGGAATGCAGTAGCAGATACGATAGGGGCTTAGTTTCCTTGGCTTTGTCTGAGTATAACCAACAAGAAGGCAATGATCATTCATCGAAAAAACTGGGTCTGAAACCCCATCCTTTAGGACGGCTTTATATTAAAATTATAGTTGGTCACTGACCCACCCGAGACGCAGACGGAACAGACAGCCTAAACGTGACGAAATCTGGTTTAGACCAGTGGCGCAGGAAGCTCGGTAGACCGGGAAAAGAGGAGAGGGCAATGGGC
>JACCDQ010398567.1_pt1 | contig 12691 bp, 11 predicted proteins | sample 7446031 | NCBI WGS metagenome assembly JACCDQ01 (sample SAMN15323442, study PRJNA562643) | freshwater metagenome | isolation source: river surface water | place: USA:Blue River Watershed | collected 2017-08-17
ACGCAGATCGACTGATCCATCGGTTTCAAGCAGCACGGTGTGACGGCCTGCCGAGAGATTTTCTGCATCGCGACGCAGTCGATCGAGCATCATCGCCATGTCGATGATCTGGTCGTCCGGTGGTGGCGCTGCCTCGAGGGAGGACAGGGTCAGCAGATCGGTCACGATATTCTGCATGCGATGCGACTGCTCGATCATCATGCCGAGGTAACGCTGGCGTTCCTCGCGGTCGACATCGATTTCCTGCAAGGTTTCGAGGAAACCGCTGAGCACGGTCAGCGGGGTGCGCAGTTCATGCGAGACATTGGCGACAAAATCGCGCCGCATGCTGTCGAGACGATCGCGGTGCGTGATGTCCCGGATCTGGATCAGGCGCTGATTGCCGCCATAAGGAATCACATGCAGCGAGTACACCTGATCGTTCCTGCGGTCCATCCGCAGAATCAGGGGCAGTGAAAAATCGGCACGCCGCAGGTAATCGACAAACTCGGGCTGGCGACAGAGATTGGCAATGTGCTGGCCGCGATCGGTACTGAGCACCAGACCCAGCTGCATCTCGGCCGTCTCGTTGCACCAGCGAATCTGGTTGTGCTCATCCAGGAGGACAACGCCATCGATCAAGGCCTGGCCAGCCGCTTCAAAGCGGGCAATGTCGAGCTCGCGATGCGCGATCAGCTGGCGCAACTCTTTTTCATGACGATAGATCCGAGCGAACAATTCGTCCCAGGCGCCCTCGCCTTCCAGGGTGGCATCCGGTTGCGGATTTTTCGACCACGCATCAAGCCGGCTGAAATGCAAGTGGTGCCGGTAGAGCTGGTACACCAGGACCAGGACCACCAGCCCCCAACCGACCGCCGGCACCAACAGCCAGCCGAGGACGGCACCGATGATCGAAACCAGGAATACCAGCGAAAATTCGCGCAGAAGAGAAAGCGTCACGAGGGGTCAGGCGGCAGAAAAGCGGTAACCGGTACCGCGAACCGTTTCAATCCGCTCATGATGCCCGAAAGGCTCGAGGGCGGCACGCAAGCGCCGGACCTGTACATCGACCGTACGCTCTTCGACAAACACCTGGTCTCCCCAGACGGCATCGAGGAGTTGCGTCCGTGTAAAGACGCGTTCGGTATGCGTCATGAAGTAATGCAGCAGACGAAATTCGGTCGGACCGAGGTGAATCTGCTCGCTCCCGGCCATCACCCGATGGGTTTCCGGATTCAGGCAGAGGTTGCCGATTTCGACGGTTTCTCCGGCCAGATGCGGCGAACGGCGACGTAACACGGCGCGGACGCGGGCAATCAATTCCTTGGGGGAAAAAGGCTTGGTGACATAGTCGTCTGCCCCGGCCTCCAGTCCCTGCACCTTGTCTTCCTCATGCACCCGCGCAGTCAGCATGATGATCGGCAACTCACGGGTGTAGTCGTCGCCCCGCAACTTCTTGGCCAGCGCCACGCCGGACTTACCCGGCAGCATCCAGTCGAGGATCACCAGATCCGGCAAGGCGGCGCGAATGGTCGACTCGGCTTCTTCGGCACTACTCGCGCGGGCGACCAGAAAGCCGGCGTGTTTCAGGTTGACCGTGACCAGTTCCTGAATTGCCGGTTCATCCTCGACAACCAGAATGGTTGGTGTCACGCCTTCGGCTCCTTCGGTTGATGACGGATATCGCGTCCGTCAACGATGAACACGACTTGCTCGGCAACGTTCTTGGCGTGGTCGCCGATGCGCTCGACGGCACGGGCAATCGAGATGATTTCCATGGAGGTCGTGATGGTGCGTGGATCTTCCATCATGTGCGTGATCAGCTGGCGGATAATGGCCTTGAATTCGGTGTCGACCGCATCATCGGCCTTGATCACTTCCTCCGCCAACGGGGTGTCGACCCGGGCAAAGGCATCGAGTGCCTGGCGCAGCATGACCAGCGCCGCCTCGGCAATATGGCGCACCCCACCACCGAACTGCATGGGCAGATGGCCTGCTTCATAGATACGGCGCACGCCCTTGGCAATTTTCTTGGCTTCGTCGCCGGCCCGCTCGAGATCGGTCACGATCTTGCTGATGCCGAGAACCATGCGCAGATCGACTGCCGTCGGCTGACGCCGGGCAATGATGTGGGCGCAGTCATCATCAATGGCGATCTCGAGATCGTTCACCTTGCGGTCGGCTTCGACCAGGGTCTTGATCCCTGAGGTTTCGCCCGTTTCATAGGCCCTGATTGCGCCGGATACCTGGGTTTCGACCATGCCGCCCATTTGCAGGACGTGGGTCCGGAGTTGACCGAGCTCTTCGTCGAACTGGCTGGAAAGATGCTGATTCGAATTCATGTTCGCCCCTTAGCCCATGCGGCCGGTAATGTAGTCTTCAGTACGCTTGTCTTTCGGCTTGATGAAGATTTCATCGGTCTTGCCGAATTCGATCATCTCGCCGAGATACATGTAGGCGGTGTAGTCGGAGACCCGCGCCGCCTGCTGCATGTTGTGCGTCACGATCAGGATGGTGACGCGCTTTTTCAACTCGTGAACCAGTTCTTCGATGGAAGCCGTGGCGATCGGATCGAGTGCCGAGGTCGGCTCGTCGAACAAGAGCAGTTCGGGATCGGTGGCCAGGGCGCGCGCAATGCACAGACGCTGTTGCTGGCCGCCCGACAGGTTGGAAGCGAGATCGTGCAAGCGGTCCTTGACTTCGTTCCACAGCGCCCCGCCCTTGAGTGCCTGTTCGACCTTGTCGTCGAGCACCCGCTTGTTGTTCTCGCCACGCACCCGCAGCCCGTAGGCGACGTTTTCGTAGATCGATTTCGGGAAGGGATTCGGCTTCTGGAAGACCATGCCGACACGCATCCGCACTTCGATGGGGTCGACGTCCGGAGAGAGCAGATTCGTGTTGTCGGGATAGAACTTGATCTCGCCTTCGTAGCGATTGCCCGGATAGAGATCGTGCATGCGGTTGAAGCTGCGCAGATAGGTCGATTTGCCGCAACCTGAAGGCCCGATCAGTGCGGTCACCTTCTTGTCGTAGATCGGCATGTTGATGCCCTTGAGCGCCTTGTGCTCACCATAGAAGAAATTCAGGTTGCGCGCTTCGGCTTTCAGGGGATGTTCGTGTTGGTTCGTCATTGGCTATCCAATCTTGAAAATTTCCTTACCACTTGATGTTCTTGCGCATGCGATAACGCAGCCAGATGGCGATGCCGTTCATGGTCAGGACCATGGCCATCAGGACGAAGCCGGCAGCGGCCGCATTGACTTCAAACGCCGGATCGGGGCGCGAGGTCCAGTTGAAGATCTGGATCGGCATCACGGTAAAGGGCGACAGCACCCAGTCGAACAGACCCGCGGTCACGCCCTGATCGACCGTCGTAAAGGGCACCGGCGGCAGGAAGGCGATGAACGTCAATGCGCCGATGGTGACGATCGGTGCCGTTTCGCCAATCGCCCGCGCCAGGCCGATGATCACGCCAGTGAGAATACCGGGCATGGCGTAGGGAATGATGTGGTAACGGCAGGTCTGCCAGCGCGTTGCACCGCAGCCCATGGAGGCCTCGCGAATCGCGGCCGGAATGGCCCGGATGGCTTCGCGAGTCGCCACGATGACGATCGGCAAAATCAGCAGCGCCAGCGTCAGGCCCGCCGACAGGATGCTCTGCCCGAAACCGAACTGGTAAACGAAGATACCAAGTGCCAGCAGGCCATAGACGATCGAAGGCACTGCCGCCAGGTTGGTGATGTTGATCTCGATGACTTCCGTCACCCAGTTGCGCTTGGCGTACTCCTCCAGATAAACACCGGCAGCGACGCCAACCGGCACGGCAGCCAGCGCTGTCACCGTCATCACCAGCAGGGAACCGACCCAGGCGGAGAGAATCCCAGCCTGCGTTGCGCGGCGAGAGGCGAAATTCATGAAGAAATCCCAGCTCAGGCGCTCAGCCCCCTTGCTCACCATGTCGCCGACAAGCAGGAGGATGACCAGCAGACCGATGGCAAGGCAGAAAATACCGGCTGCCTGGAAGAGGTTGTCGCGCAGTTTTCCGCGCGCGATCAGGGCACGGATTTGTTCGTTGGTCAGGGATTGTTTCATCAGTAGGTCTCGCGGAATTTGCGACGCAGCCATTGCCCCAGGATATTGAAGGCCAGGGTGAACAGCATCAGGGTCAGGCCGGCGGCGAAGATGGTCTGGTAACCGATCGAACCGTGGGGCAGATCGCCAAGTGCGACCTGAACGATGTAGGAAGTGATCGTGGCCGCCGGTTCGGTCGGATTCCACGTCAGGTTCGGCTGCATGCCAGCCGCCACCGCGAGAATCATCGTCTCGCCGACGGCCCGCGAAATCGCCAGGATATAAGAAGCGGCCATACCGGAGAAAGCAGCTGGAATCACCACATGCACGGCGGTGTACAGCTTGGTCGCGCCCATGCCGTAGGAACCTTCGCGCAGGCTCATCGGCACCGAGCGCATCGCGTCTTCGGACAACGAGGCGATGTAGGGCACGATCATGATGCCCATGACCAGACCCGCGGAAAGCAGCGAAAAGCCAGGCAGTTCCGGAAAGACTTTCTGGAGGAGCGGCGTCACCATCAGCAGGGCGAAATAGCCGAAGACGATGGTCGGGATACCACCGAGCAACTCAAGCACGGGCTTGGCGATTTCCCTGACTTTCGGGTTGGAAAATTCGGAGAGATAGATCGCAATGATCGTTCCCATCGGAATCGCCACGGACAAGGCCACGATCGATGAGACGGCCGTCCCCGAAATCAGCACCATGATGCCGAAATGGGCATCGTCGAACAGGGGCGTCCATTGGGTATCCGTCAGAAAATCGACAATGCTGACGTTCTGGAAGAAATGAATCGACTCGTTGACCAGCACATAGACGATGCCGATTGTCGTTAATACGGAAACCGCCGCGGCGGTGAACAGCAATGCCTCGATGATGCGCTCCCAAAGGTGGCGCATGGCATTGTGGGAGAGCCGGTCACTGACGACCGAGCCCGGAGTTTGACTTGCAGACATAAGCGTGGAATTCACCTGAAGTATTCCTGTCACCAGAAAACCGGCCCATTCCTGGGCCGGTCTTGCGGTAAAGGCCGGAGATGCCGGCCGGGGATGTTGTTTTACAGCTTGGCTTCACGCTTCATGAGTTCTTCGATGGTGATGCCGACTTCGTTGTGACCACCGAACACCGTGCCGTATTTCTTCTTGGTCATGTGCTCGATGTTGCCGGTGTAGGCCTTGGCCGGCAGCGGCACATACTTCACTTCCTTGGTCAGGGCCGCACCGTTCTTCATGTAGAACTCGATGAATTCCTTGACTTCCGGCTTGTCGACCGACTTCGCCTTGACGTAGATGAAAATCGGACGCGACAGCGGCGTGTAAGTACCGTTTTCGACGTTGGCCGGGGACGGTTCAACCGCCTTGCCGGTTTTCGGATTGACGATCGGCAGCGCCTTGAGCTTGGCCTTGTTCTCGGCGTAGTAGGCATAACCAAAGTAACCGATGGCATTGACGTCACGCGTCACACCCTGAACCAGGACGTTGTCGTCTTCCGAAGCCGTGTAGTCACCGCGCGAGGACTTGGCCTTGCCGACCATGGCTTCGGTGAAATATTCGAACGTACCGGAATCGGCACCGGCACCGAACAGCTTCACCGGCGCATCAGGCCAGGCCGGATTGACCTGGTTCCACTTCATGACCTTGCCTTGGGCGGCCGGCTCCCACAGGGTCTTCATCTGCTCGACCGTCGCTTCCTTGAGGAAGGTGTTCTTCGGGTTGACCACCACGGTCAATGCGTCGAAAGCGACCGGCATTTCGATATATTGCACGCCAGCGGCCTTGCAATCCGCCATTTCCTTCTCGGTAATCGGACGCGAGGCATTGGAAATATCAGTCTCGTCACGGCAGAATTTCTTGAAACCACCACCCGTCCCGGAGATACCAACAGTCACCTTGATCGCGTTCTTCTTGGCTTTCTGGAATTCCTCGGCCACCGCTTCGGTAATCGGATACACCGTCGAGGAGCCGTCAATCTTGATCACTTGAGCATGAGCCGCTCCAGCCATCAGCACACCGCTACCCACCACCAAAGCCACCGCCGCTTTTACCGTCTTGGACATCACGCACTCCTGAGTTGAACATTCGATGGGGCGAAAGATACGGTTCAATTGTTACAGAACGATGACACATCTGCCATTCGACGAGGGCGCTTCCCGGCGGCGAAATGGCCTCACTTGGTGCTATGATGCGCGCCGTTTTTCTCCTTGATGCGGCGTCGACCGCAACGGTTCGCTGGTTCGTCCATGACGCTCGGTTTGACGGACTTGAAAGTTTATGACGGCTCCATAAAAACAGGGGTTTGCAATTTACGTAGCGCCCGCCATGAAATCCCGTTTCCGCCAGTTCATTTTGATGACCAGCGCTGCTTTGCTGCCTTTCTCGGTCAGCTGGGCCACCGTTTTCAACCCGGCCGGCGATCTCGTGGCGCAGTCCGAAACCCTGGTCAGGGTTGAAAACCCGGAATACCTGCAAGCCACCCGGAAGGTGGTCATCACCGGCTTCATGGTCGACTTCGTCAGTGAACTGAAATACAGCAAGGCGATTAGCGGGCTGGAAGCCCTGATGGGGGCGGATTCGGACGTCTCGATCAAGTTGACCGGTAGCAATCCGGCGCAATACCAGGCGATCACCGACGCGTTGTACGACAAGTCGGTGGAAGCACTGACGGCGCGTGGCATCGAGGTCGTCCCGATGGACGCGTTGCAGGCCTTGCCGGAATTCAAGGACCTGGCGGGTCATGGCATCAATCCACTGCCCAGCGAACAGGATGCCAAGGCGGGCAAGGGACTCTTCTTCAGCGCCCAGGGCCTGCCCCTGCATCTGGTCGATGAAACCCAGTTCATCACCCAGTTCCAGATGTTCGGCAAGAAGAAGGAAGACAATTTCCTGACCTTCGGTACCCGCTTTTCCGGCGGCTTCAGCGCCGGCCAGGTCCAGATGGCCGAGGAAGCGATCGCCAGGAAGCTCGGGGCCACCGTGCTCAAGGCCCGTCTGACCGTGCTCGGCGGTCAACTCACGCCGGACAAGAGTTTCTGGAGCAGCGGCAAGGTCAGCACCCGCGCCGCCGCCAGCTTTGTTGATTTCGTCAATCGCTATGCCTTCATTACCCCGGAAGGCAAACGTGCCCGCATTTCGCTGAAGGAAACCCTGGTCACGGACGACGACATCGGCGAACTGGTCAATGTCACGAGCGGTGGCACCAAGACCGGCGATGTCGCCCAAAACACCGCCGTGGTAGCGCTCAATGTACTCGCCTTTGCCGCCCGCATGCAGGGCGTGGGCGTCCCGATGGGCGGCTCCTACGCATCCACCAGCAATTACGAATGCCGCGTCCAACCCGAGTCCTTTGAAAAGGCCTTGCTCGACAACTTTGGCGGCATCGCCGGTATGTTCAGCGAAAAGCTGAAAAACCCGGGCACGCCCTGAGCCACGATGCTGACGGTCGACGACTTCGATTTCCATCTTCCCGATGAACTGATCGCCCAGCACCCGGCGGCAGAACGGGCCGGCAGCCGCCTGCTTCAGGTCTGCGGTCAACAGCACATCGACCGTCAATTTGCTGATCTGCCCAGCCTGCTCCAGGCTGGCGACTTGCTTGTCTTCAACGACACCAAAGTCATCAAGGCCCGCTTCTTCGGTTTCAAGGAAAGCGGCGGCCGCGTCGAAATCATGCTCGAACGCATCGCCGACGCCACCCATGCCATTTGCCAGATCCGCGCCAGCAAGGCGCCGAAGCCGGGAAGCCGGCTGATCCTGGCCGATGCCTTCACGGTCACGATGACCGGCCGCGCCGGCGCCGACGGCGATTTTTTCGTACTCGAACTGGCCGACGGCGGCGATTTCTGGGAACTCGCCGAGCGCTACGGCAAGCTGCCCCTGCCGCCCTACATCGAGCACCCGGCTGAAGGCGCCGATGAAACACGCTACCAGACCGTCTATGCCCGCGAACCGGGCGCCGTCGCCGCCCCCACCGCCGGGCTGCATTTCGACGAAGCGATGCTCGATACGCTGAAGAAACTGGGCATCGGCACCGCCTTCCTGACCCTGCACGTCGGCGCCGGCACCTACCGGCCGATGCGCGTCGAGAAGATCGCCGACCACCGCATGCACAGCGAGCGCTTCGCCATCCCGCAGGCAACCGCCGAGGCCATCGCCGCCACCCGCCAGGCCGGCGGCCGGGTCATCGCCATTGGCACGACCAGCCTGCGCGCCTTGGAATCCGCCGGCAATCCGGATGGCAGCGTGCGTCCCGGCAGCGCCGAAACCGATATTTTCATCACGCCTGGCTATCGTTTTCAGGTCGTTGATCGCCTGATCACCAATTTCCATCTCCCCAAATCGACCTTGCTGATGCTCGTCTCGGCTTTTGCCGGTTACGATGCCATCCGCGCCGCCTACGCCCATGCCGTGGCCGAGCGCTACCGTTTCTTCAGCTACGGCGATGCCATGTTCCTGGAACCCGCAAATGCAGTTTGAACTCCTCAAGACCGATGGCAGCGCCCGTCGCGGTCAAATCACTTTGAACCACGGCATCGTCCAGACCCCGGTTTTCATGCCGGTCGGCACCTACGGCACGGTCAAGGCAATGACGCCGGCTTCGCTCAACGACATTGGCGCCCAGATCTGTCTCGGCAACACCTTTCACCTCTGGCTACGCCCCGGGCTGGATGTCATCCACGCCCACAAGGGCTTGCATGACTTCATGCAGTGGCAAAAACCGATCCTCACCGACTCCGGCGGTTTCCAGGTCTTCTCGCTCGGTGCGATGCGCAAGATTACCGAGGAAGGCGTCAAGTTCAGCTCGCCTCACGACGGCGCCAAGCTCTTCCTGACGCCGGAAATCTCGATGCAGATCCAGCATGTGCTGAATTCCGACATCGTCATGATCTTCGACGAATGCACGCCCTATCCGGCGACCCGCGACGAAGCGGCCAAGTCGATGCGCTTGAGCATGCGCTGGGCGCAGCGCTCGCGTGACGAGCACAACACGCTGAAAAACAGCAATGCCCTGTTCGGGATCGTGCAGGGCGGCATGTACGAAGACCTGCGCGACGAGTCGCTGGCGGGCCTCGACAATATCGGCTTCGACGGCATGGCCATCGGCGGCCTGTCGGTCGGTGAACCGAAGGAAGACATGACGCGCATCCTCGAGCACGTCGCACCGAAGATGCCGACTGACAAGCCACGCTACCTGATGGGCGTCGGCACGCCGGAAGACCTGGTTTTCGCCGTCAAGCGCGGCATCGACATGTTCGACTGCGTGATGCCGACCCGCAATGCCCGCAACGGTCATCTGTTCACTCGCTTCGGCGATATCAAGATCAAGAATGCCCGCCACAAGACCGACACCGGCCCGCTCGATCCTTCCTGTACCTGCTACACCTGCCAGAATTTCAGCCGCGCCTACCTGCACCACCTGTTCCGCTGCGGCGAAATCCTCGGTGGCATGCTGAACACCATCCACAACCTGCACTTCTATCAGACCATCATGGCTGAAATGCGTGCGGCCATCGAGGCCGGTAGCCTGGCAACCTGGACCACCGACTTTGCCCGCAACCGTTCCTCGGGCCAGTGATAGAATCGCGCGTTCAAAAATTTTCCCCTTTGGAGTTTTGCAATGATCAGTCTCGCTCACGCCCAGACCGCTGGCGCCGCTGCCGATCCGACCGGTGGCCTGATGGGCATCCTGCCCATGGTCCTGATGTTCGTCGTGCTGTGGTTCATCATGATTCGCCCGCAGATGAAAAAAGCCAAGGAACACAAGGCACTGCTCGAGGCACTGGCCAAGGGTGACGAAGTCGTCACGCAAGGCGGCCTGTGTGGTCGCGTGACCAAGATCGGTGACAACTACATCACCGTCGAAATCGCGACAGGCACTGAAGTCGTCGTCCAGAAGCCGGCCATCGGCCTGGTTCTGCCCAAGGGCACGCTCAAATCGCTGTAATCATTCCGAAGGGCGGCTACGGCCGCCCTTTCTGCTTTCCGGTTGACCCATGAATCGCTACCCGCTCTGGAAATACATCCTCGTTGCCGTGACGCTGTTGCTCGGCTTCCTCTACACCTTGCCGAATTTCTATGGCGAATCACCTGCCGTGCAGATTTCCAGCGCCAAGGCAACGCTCAAGGTCGACGAAAAGTCACTCAGCCGCGTCGAAGGCACGCTCAAGACAGCCGCCATCGAACATGACGGTATCGTACTTGACTCGGTGGGCGTCAAAGTCCGTTTCAAGGACACGGATACGCAGCTGAAAGCCAAGGATGCGCTGGAAAAAGCCTTCAACCCGGAGGCCGGCGACCCGCAATTCGTCATCGCGCTCAACCTGCTTTCCGCTTCACCCCGCTGGCTGACCTCAATGCATGCCCTGCCGATGTATCTCGGCCTCGACCTGCGGGGTGGTGTACATTTCCTGCTGCAAGTCGATATGAAGGGGGCTCTGACCAAGCGTCTGGACTCCGTTGGCGCCGACCTGCGCACACTGCTACGCGACAAGAATATCCGCCATGCCGGCATCAATCGTGAAGGTGAGCGCCTGTCGGTCAAGTTCCGCGATGTCGAGACCCGTGACAAGGCGCGCAATGCAATCAACGATTCCCAGCCGGATTTGTTGTTGACCGAACAAGCAGACGGCAGCGAATTCAAGTTGATCGCCAGCCTGAAGCCGGAAGCACAAAAGAAAATTGGCGAATTCGCCCTCAAGCAGAACATCACTACCCTGCACAACCGGATCAACGAGCTTGGCGTCGCCGAGCCGGTCATCCAGCAGCAGGGTGCCGACCGTATCGTCGTACAACTGCCGGGTGTGCAGGATACCGCCAAGGCCAAGGACATCCTCGGCCGTACCGCAACCCTCGAAATCCGCATGGTCGACGACACCCCGGGCGGGCTGGAAGCCGCGATTGCCGGTAGCGCACCGTTCGGCACCGAGCTTTACAACGAACGCGGCGGCCAGCCCCTGCTGGTCAAGAAGCAGGTCGTGCTCACCGGTGACCGCCTGACCGATGCACAGCCCGGCTTCGATGGCCAGACCAACGAAGCGGCTGTCCACCTGACGCTGGATGCTGCCGGCGCCCGCATCTTCAAGGACATCACCCGCGAGAACGTCGGCAAGCGCATGGCCATCCTGCTGATTGAAAAAGGCAAGGGCGAGGTCGTCACGGCACCGGTCATTCGCACGGAAATCGGCGGCGGCCGCGTCCAGATTTCCGGTCGCATGACAACCACTGAAGCCAACGACACCGCGCTGCTGCTGCGCGCTGGCTCGCTCGCGGCGCCGATGGACATCGTCGAGGAACGCACCATTGGCCCGAGCCTGGGTGCCGACAACATCAGGAAGGGCTTCCACTCGACGATGTGGGGTTTCGCTGCCATCGCCGTCTTCATGATCGCCTACTACCAGATGTTCGGTGTCGTCTCGGTGCTGGCCCTGGCCTCCAACCTGCTGTTCCTGGTGGCCATCCTGTCGCTGCTTCAGGCCACGCTGACCCTCCCCGGCATCGCCGCCATCGCGCTGACACTGGGCATGGCGATCGACGCCAACGTGCTGATCAACGAACGAATCCGCGAGGAACTGCGTAATGGCATGCCGCCACAGGCCGCCATCGCAGAAGGCTACGAACGCGCCTTCGGGACCATTCTCGACTCCAACATCACCACGCTGATCGCCGGTCTCGCCCTGCTGATTTTCGGCTCCGGCCCGGTACGTGGCTTCGCGGTTGTTCATTGCCTGGGGATCCTGACCTCGATTTTCTCTTCGGTCGTCGTCTCGCGTGCCCTGGTCAATCTGATCTACGGTCGCCAGAAGAAACTGACCAAGGTTGCCATCGGCCAGATCTGGAAGCCCGGCATGACGCCTGCGGTCGACGCCAAGTAACAAGGAAAAACGAACATGGAATTTTTCCGCATCAAGCAAGACATCCCCTTCATGCGCCACGCGCTGAAGTTCAACATCATTTCCTTCGTCACGTTTTTGCTCGCCGTCTTCTTCCTGGTGACGAAAGGCCTGCATCTGTCGGTCGAATTCACCGGTGGCACTCTGATCGAGACTCACTATGCGCAAGCAGCTGATCTGGAAAAGATTCGTGGCGCACTGGGCAAAGCTGGTTTCAGCGACTACGTCGTGCAGAACTTCGGATCCTCCCAGGACGTCATGATCCGCCTACCGCTCAAAGGGGATCAGAACAGCGGCCAACTCGGCGAACAGGTCATGAAATCGCTGGAAGCAGAGGCACCGGGCGCCCAGTTGCGTCGCGTCGAATTCGTTGGCCCGCAGGTCGGCAAGGAATTGGCCGAAAACGGTGCGATGGCACTGCTGCTGGTCATCATCGGTATCGTCATCTATCTGGCCTTCCGCTTCGAGTGGCGCTTCTCGGTCTCCGCGATCATTGCCAACCTGCACGACGTGATCATCATCCTCGGCTTCTTTGCCGCCTTCCAGTGGGAATTCTCGCTGTCAGTACTGGCCGCGGTGCTCGCCGTGCTCGGCTATTCGGTGAACGAATCGGTCGTCGTCTTCGACCGTGTCCGCGAAACCTTCAAGAAAGTGCGCGGCCTGACCACACCACAAGTCCTTGATCACGCCATCACCAGCACGATCAGCCGGACCATCATCACCCACGGCTCGACGCAGCTGATGGTGCTGTCGATGCTG
>JACCDQ011645449.1_pt1 | contig 12691 bp, 4 predicted proteins | sample 7446031 | NCBI WGS metagenome assembly JACCDQ01 (sample SAMN15323442, study PRJNA562643) | freshwater metagenome | isolation source: river surface water | place: USA:Blue River Watershed | collected 2017-08-17
CCTGCGCCACGCCACGCTCGTACAACTCACGGATAGACTGAATCACCGACACGTTCAGCCCCTGAATGACTTTGCTCTGCGCCAGGTACTTGCCCCGCTGCATGTTCTCTGACATCACCAGCCGAATAAAGTCCTGGTTGCTGTGGTGCCTGTCAAAGGTGAAGCCCACCAGCTTGGCCAGGGCCTCTTCGGGCGGCAAGTCCGAGAGGTGCAAATCTGCCTCGATTTGGCGCATGCGCCGGTACGACTCCTCCAGCACCGCCAGGTACAAGCCTTCCTTGCTGCCAAAGTAGTAATAAATCATGCGCTTGCTGGTGTGCGTGGCATCGGCAATGGCATCGATGCGCGCGCCGGCCAGGCCCTTGGCCGCAAACTCAGCGGTCGCCACCTCCATGATCCCCGCTATCGTGCGCTCGGGGTCGTTGGTGCGCGTGGGGGTTCGCTTGGCTTTTTTCGCAGAATGTACTGGTTTGTCCATTTGCGGAGTGTAAAGGCGTCCGGCGGTACGACTCAAGCCCGGTCAAACCCCGCCATCTTCCGAGGAAAACGCAGCGAGAAGGTCGAGCCACCCTGCGGGTTGTTGGCAACCTCTGCAAGGCCATTGTGTCGGCTCATGATCAAGCGAACCAGGTACAGGCCCAAACCTGCCCCGGGTTTACCGGAGGACTGCCCGCCGCGGTAGTACTTGTCGAACACCCGATCCATTTCATCCTTGGGAATGCCCTGCCCTGCGTCTTGCACGTGCACAGACACCCAGCGCTCATCCCACTCCATCCAAACCTGGATGTCCGAGTCCGAGGGCGCATACCTTTTGGCGTTGCTCAACAAGTTGGTGATCGCCACACGGATCAGCTCGGCGTTGCCGATCACGAACATCGGCCGCAAAGGTTGCACCTTGAGAGTACCGCCAACAAAGGGATCCACATCTTCACTAGCGCGCATCAAGCAATGAGCCAAATCACAGTTTTCCATCGGCAGACTGTCGGCATCAAACAACAAGCGTTCACTGGACAAGGTACTTTGCATCAACTCATTGAGGCGCAAATTGGCATCGGCAATTTTGTGAACGCGCTTGGCATCTTTGTCGCTCAGATAGGATGCATGCAGCAGGTTGTCCGATGCCGCGCCAATGATGCTCAGGGGCGTGCGAAATTCATGCGAAATCATCGACATGAAATCTGCATGCTCTTTGCGCAGCGCCGATTCGGCCGCCAGCTTGACCTCCATTTGCTCTTTCTCTTTTCGAATATTGGAGTACGTCACAAACAGGCCAAAGCTCATCAGCATGATGTGCATGAGCGCACCGATGTGATAGCTGTTTTCGCTCATGAAGCTGTGCTCCAGTACGCCAATGTTTTTCAAGAAGCGCCAGGCGATACCAATGTAAAAGGGCAAAAAAGCGAGCAGGAAAAATTTTCCATACTTCACGCCACGCGAGGCCAACAGCATAGCCAACACCGCAAAGCAAACCATCATCATCAAAACCAGAGACTGAAACACCGGCATGGCCCAATGCTGGTAACCCATCAGGGTCACGCAGCAACTGAGCGCAGTGACCAAACACATGGCGATGATCGTGCGCAACCCGAAGCGCGGCCATACCGTCCCAACGCCCAGGTATTTGAAACTGAACACGGTGGCCACTGGCAAACTGAGGAAAACCAAAAGCGCGAGTAATTTGTTGAAAACATCCTCGGTCATCCAGGTGAAAATTTGTACCGGCCAAGCTCCCGTGAAAAATGTCGCCAAAAAAGTAAGCGACACATAAAGCGCGTAGACACCGTGAATGCCCTCCCGGGTGACCAGGCTGAACACGGTGTAGAAGGCAATCACCAGCAAATACCCACCAAAAACCATGCCCCAAGCAAAGCGCTCGTTGGCGTGGGATCGCACGAAAGCGCTGGGCGCCCAAACCAGCACATCGGCAGAAATGGCTGTGGGTGTCTGAATGCGCGTCAGAAAACGTTGCGCTGAACGATCATGCAAGACCACTTTGAAGGAAGCCTTGCGGTAATCGAATGCGTGCTCGCGAAGTCTGTGAGGCAAGCGCCCCGGCATGGCTTGCGGTCCACTTTCGCTCCACCTGTAAAACTGGATATTCCTGAAAAGCGGTTGCTCGAATTCGACCCACAGCTCCTGCGGCTCTGTCAATGTTTTGTTCTGCAGGGTGAAGCTCACCCAGACGGCATCGCTGGTGAAGCCTTGCGAAAGTGGGCCAGGAATTTTTTGAAAGTCAGCTGCATGCTTTTCGACTACAACTTCAGCAGACACCCCCGAATTGCTACGAAAGACCTCCAAATAGCCCTGCAGGGACGCGCGTACAACCCCTTCGACGTCCTTGACGGGCGTTTGCGCGCTGACATGATCGGCCAGGGAAATGGACACCGTGCATTGCAAGACAAGCATTGACCCCAAACGGAGCCAGAAAATAAGCCGTTTGGCCAACAGCGCGCTGAACAGGACATACACTGCTTTCAAGGCCTCCCTGCATCGCCTCTGCCGATTGTCATGGTGTGTCACAAATAACCTCTTGTTTGGACCACATTGTCTGCCATGGTGAAAGTTCTATTGCTAGAAGACGAGCAAGCCTTGCGCGAAGAAATCGCGGATTATCTTCGGGCTCATGGTTTTGGCACCACAGAGGTCGGCAGCATTCGGCAGTTCCATCAATTTTTTCACTCTGCCGGCTACGACATGGTGGTGATCGACCGCATGCTGCCCGACGGGGATGGCTTGGATCTGGTGACCGAGCTCAGAGAAGCGGGTCACCGCTGTGGCATTGTGGTCTTGACCGCACTCGACACCAGCCAAGAACGCATTGGCGGTTATCTGAACGGGGCCGACCATTACATCGCCAAGCCTGTGCGCATGGACGAGCTGTCGGCCATCATCCAATCCATGATGTGGCGCCTGCTCCCGACCGAAAACTGGTGGCTGGAATCGCTGAACTCGGCCCTGGTCTCCCCTCGCGCCGTCAAAATCAAATTGACCTCGCAAGAATTTCAGTTCCTGGAGACCCTGGGCAAGATTTCACCTAAACCCATGGGCCGGCATCAGATTGCCAGTGCTTTGGGCAAAGATCTCAGCCACTACGATCCCCGCAACCTCGATGCCATGGTGATGCGTCTGCGCAAAAAGGTCGCTGAACATACCAGCGAGGTTTTGCCCTTGCGAACCCACCATGGCTCAGGCTACAGCAGCCCCGTCAATTTTCAGATGCCGTCACCCTGATGATTTGAGCAACGCTGTCATATTTAGTCATTTTTGAAAAATTTTTCGAATTAACCTCTCACGATTGAACTGCAATCTCCCTTTGCAGCATTGAACAAGAGGTTTTCATGCCACTGCATGCATCTACATTCGGCCGTGCGCCCTCACTTCTGGCGCGCGCTCCTCTCTCTGCACTCGCCCTGGTGGCCCTGCTAGCCACAGGCTGTGCCAGTGTGGACCCTGTGGTCTTGAACAAGGCGAACCTGAACGAAAGCAACGCGCTGGACACCACCGAGCTGCGTAAGGATGTGGATCCGCTCACGGGCCCCTTGACCTTGGACGAAGCCATAGCTCGGGCACTGAAATACAACCTGGACCGTCGCACCAAGCTGATGGAAGAGGCCATTGCCATGGGGCAATTGGACGTGACCAAATTCGACATGTTGCCCAAAGTACTTGCGCAAGCAGGTTACATGTGGCGAGACACTGATCGCATCAGTTACAGCGCAGACTCCTCCACGCTCCAACGTTCAGGCTCCACGCCGTTTATTTCGCAAGACCGCATGCACACGCTTCGAGAGCTGAATTTATCCTGGAGCATGCTTGATTACGGCATGGGCTACTACAGCGCCAAACAGCAAGCCAACCGCTTCCTGATTGCCGGCGAAAAACGACGCAAGGCCATGCACCTGTTGGTGCAAGACGTGAAAACGGCCTATTGGCGCGCAGCCAGTGCGCAGTTGCTGCGCGACGATGTGGTCAAAACCATCCAGATGGCAGACGAGGCCCTGGAAGATTCGCGCAAGACCGAAACCGAGCGCCTGCGCAACCCCATCGAACCCTTGCGCTACCAGCGCCAGTTGCTTGAAAACGTGAGGTTGCTGGAGTCCATTCAGCAAGAACTTTCCACCGCCATGGTGGATTTGGCCTCGCTCATCAATGCACCAATCGGCACGCTCATCCAAATTGAGCAAACCGAACTTAAAAATGTTTCAGCCCATGCTGTAGACGTCCCCATCGGCAAGCTTGAAGAATTGGCGCTGCAACAAAACGCAGACCTGCGGGAGCAGCACTACAACGCCCGCATTGCGCGGGATGAAACACGTCGTACGCTGGTGCGCTTGTTTCCTAACCTGAGCTTCAATTACGGCCTCAAGTACGACACCGACAGCTACCTGGTCAATCAAAACTGGCGTGAGGCGGGTTTGCAAGTGTCTTTCAACTTGATGAACCTCTTCACCGGACCGACCCAAATCAAAATGGCAGAAGCGGGCGTGGCCCTGGCCGATCAACGCCGCATGGCCACCCAACTGGCCGTGATCACCCAAGTGCATTTGGCCAGACTGCAACTCATCAATGCACGCGCGCAGTTTGACCGTGCAGAAGCCATCTTCGACACCGACAACAAAATTGCCGTGCTCATGCGCGCTCGTCAACAAGTTCAAGCCCAAAGCAAGCTGGACGTGGTGACCAATGAAACCGCCGCCATTTTGAGCCTGCTGCGTCGCTACCAAGCCCTGGCGCAATTGCAAACCGCAGAAAACCGCCTGGTTGCCACCCTGGGCATAGAGCCCAACATTGGCAGCACTGGCGAGCTTTCCCTGAAAGCGTTGACCGAACAGGTCGCCAAGTCTGCCGTGGATTGGTCAGCCATGAAAGACTATGTGCCCCAACCCATGCCGGTCGTCACAAGCGATGACAAGCCGGCTGGTGGCCAGAAGTGATGGCTGCAGCTCGCCTTTCAACCACGTCCTTGCGCTGGCTGTTTGTCCTTGCGACTTGCAGCCCTTGGATGGTGATGGCCCAAACCGCGCCATTACCTGCGGGTTCAGCCGCTGCAGCAGCCAACCTGACTCGCCCTGGCACAGAGCGTCAAGAAATTCGGGCACAGCTCATGCCTAGGCGCTACACCACCGTGGCGGCAGAAATTCCCGCCAAGATCAACGAGTTACCCATCCCCGAGGGGGGCGCCTTCAAAGCAGGCGAGACACTCGTCAGTTTTGACTGCAGCATTCAACGCGCTCAGTACCAGAAGGCTGAGGCTGAATTGGATTCGGCCGAACAAACTTTCAAATCCAACAAACGCCTGTCCGAACTCAACTCGGTGGGCTTGTTGGAGTTGGAACTTTCCCGCAGTGCGCTGGCCAAGGCCAAGGCGGAACTGGGCGGCAGCAAAGCTGTGGTCGAAAAATGCACCGTATCGGCGCCCTTCTCTGGCCGGGTGACCGAGCAAAAGGTTCGTGAACAGCAATTTGCCCAACTCGGCCAACCCCTGCTGGACATCATCGATGACAGTGTGCTGGAACTTGAATTCTTGGTGCCCTCAGCCTGGTTGCGCTGGATGCGCGTGGGCGGTAACTTTCAAGTGCAAATTGATGAGACGCGCAAAACCTACCCAGCCCGGTTCATTCGCATCGGTGCGCGAGTGGATCCGGTGAGCCAATCGATCAAGGTTGTCGCCAGCATCAACGGCAAGTTCCCCGAATTGATGGCGGGAATGAGCGGTCGCGTTCAAATCGCGACGCCCAACCCTTAAAACTGTCCAAGCCATGAGCAGGTCACTTTCACCTGCCAGGAGTTAGATCATGAATAACAAAGCCAAGCCATCAGATTTTCAATCGCCGCTCAAGCTCAAAAAGCGTTCCAATCTTTTGGCACTTGAACAACGCTTCATGTTTGATGCAGCCGCAGGAGATGCGGCGCACGAGGTTCTGGCTTCGCCCCTCAAAGATGTTGCACAAGCACCTTCTGCAATGCTTTTAAAGGCAGAAAGTCAAGCCATCCAAAACGTCGCTCGTTACTTGCAGCTAACATCGGATGAGGAAATTTTCAAGACTTTTTCGGCCGACGAAACGGCACCATCTGCCGCCTGGACAGAAAGACTGTCCCAATTGCGCGCATCTTTTGCAACAGGGACGTTTCAACCCGCGCTGGTGACAATGGACAACGCCAGCGACTTGGGTGCAGTGGCGGCGTTCAGCGCCCATGGGCCTGAAGGCGGCCCCACCCTCTTTTTCAACCAGTTTTGGATGAATGTTTTGGACAATGAATCCATTGTCCAAATTTTGACGGAAGAACTCGGGCATGCGATGGACGCCGCGCTCAACGCCGGCAAAGACACCCCAGGCGATGAAGGTCAAAAATTTGCAGCGCTGGTGGGCGGGCGCGACATCCCCGACTTGGCCTCAGACAACGATGCGGGCTGGATCTCATCCGGTGGAAAAACCTTTGAGGTTGAATTTGCCAGCCTCAAATTCGTCAATGCTTATGCCATGGTCTATGACCTGAACAACAACGGAGCCATCGACAGCCCCACAGAGACGCCTGCAGCCAAAGAGCAAAACCTGCATAACTTCAATTACAGCAACCCGCTGGGAGATGTGCGCATCGATGACAGCAGCGCTGGCCAGATGTTCAGTGGCAACGACGTCTCGGCCACGGCCATCGTCATCGCTGGCAACACCTATTACGGTTGGATCAGTCGCCCCATCAAATCCAATGGCGATGTGAAAGGCTTCTACTTCTGGACAGACCCGCAATTCACTACGTTCACGCTGGCCCAGGCCGACGGCAATGCGGATGGCGACAACAACTCCCTGGACAACCGCGGTTTTGTACTGGTCGTGGATCAGGCCTACTTTGATGGCTTGGCCACACAAACTGTTGGCACAGACATCGACAACGTGGCCAGTCTGCGCACATACAAACAAGTCGGTTCATCTTCTGACCGCGTCGACGCAGCACTGAATGCGCTGGTCACCACCAACACTGCGCCAGTTGCCAACAACGACACTGCCATCGCCATTGAAGAAGGCGGGCTCAACAACGCAAGCCCAGGAACCGACCCCGCTGGCAATGTCCTGACCAATGACACCGATGCAGACGCAGGCGACACCAAAATCGTGACCAAAGTGGGAACTGCGAGTACGACGTTGGCCGTAGCGGCGACTTCAACGTCAGCCAATGGCACCCAAGTGACCGGACTGTATGGCCTACTGACCCTTGGAGCCAACGGGACCTATGTGTACGCCGTGACCAACAGCAGCGACGCGGTTCAATCTTTACGAACCAGCTCTAACACGCTCACTGACACATTCACCTACCAGATGGTCGATAGCAAGGGCGTGGCATCGACCGCCAAAATCACCATCACAGTGCAAGGCGCCAATGACACGCCCATCGCTGCGAACGATTACAACTCTGCCAAATCCACGCTGTCATCGGTCAGTGCCGCCAACCAATACACCAGCAGCGACGCCTTTGGCAGCTTGGCCACGGGCAACGTGCTTAACAATGACAGCGATGTCGACCAATACGCCGAAACCAAAAGCGTGGTCGGCACCACCGCTACCGGAACGTACAGCAGTTATAACGCGGGAGGTACGAGCACCAGCCTGACATTTGCATCCACGCAAGGTAACAGCCTGAATGCTGTGAGTGTTGGTGACTATGCCTACACACCCGAGATCTCCGCCAATAAATACTATGTGTTGAAAGCCTCGGATGGCAGCAACATCACCATCAGCAGCAAGGTTCTCAACGCCAATGGCACGTACAGCATTGGCCTGAGCGCCACGCCTACCAAATACTACAACGGCACCTCCGATGTGGCTTACACAGCCACGAACGGTTCGCTGATCGACTTTGCCTCATCGCTGAACAACGGCGGCAAGCCCAGCGGCATCAAGGAAGCCACGATTTCCGCCAGCTCAGCCACGAACTATGCCACCGTCACCGTGACGGTCACCGATGGGTATGTGAACGTGGGCATGGCCGTCACGGGCACCAATGTTCCTGCCAACGCCGTGGTCACCGCCGTTTCCACATCAGGCGCGCTGACCACAGTGACCATCGACAAAGCCTTGCCCAGCGCACCCAGCGGAACGCTCACCTTCACCGGAGCTGGCGGCACGACGCTGAACGGCCAGTACGGCAGCCTGGTGCTCAACGCAAACGGCGAATACACCTACACCCCCACAGTGGACCTGGTCACAGGCGGCACAGATTACTTCAAGTACACCATGACCGATGACGGCGGCCTGCAAAGCACCGCCACGCTGGCCATCAATGTTCTGACGTCTGCGTCTGGCGACCCGAATGCCGTGGCAGATACAGGCACGGCCACGGAAGCCGGCACCGCAGCAGGCAGCCCAGCGACAGGCACACTGACCACCAACGACACGGCTGGCACAGGGGCGAACATCTCGGCCAACCCAGTTTCAGCGGCCAAGCTGATGTCTGCCAGCAGTTTCACGAGCATCGCTTCGGGCAGCTACATCGACATCACGGGTGCTTACGGCACGCTGCGGGTTTATGCCACCGGCGCTTACACATACACGGTCAGCGATGGCAATGCGCAAGTGAATGCGCTCAACAGCGGCGACACGCTCACCGAGGTGTTTCAGTACCAACTGACCAACTCCTTAAGCAAAGTTGACACCACCACCCTGACCATCACATTGCAGGGCGCCAACGATGCACCGCTGGCCCAAGCCGACAGCTTCATCACCCCAGAAGATACGGCCCTGACCATCAACACCAGCAGCTTGCTGGGCAATGACAGCGACCCCGACAACGCCACACTGAGCGTGACAGGCGTGAGCGGCGCCAGCAATTGCACGGTGGTGTTGAATGGCAATGGCACCATCACCTTCACGCCCGCAGCCAATTTCTATGGCAACGCAAGCTTTACCTACACCGTCTCTGACGGTAGCGGTGGCACGACCACGGCCACCGTCACGGTGGCCGTGGTCCCCGTCTTAGATGTGCCTGTGGCCCAAGCCAATACTTATGCGGCCAATCCTTCAAGCCTGCTGACCGGCCTCAATGTGCTGACCAACACGGACACCACTGCGGGACTGGACACCGTAGACGCCTTGTTTGTCAACGCTGACTTGGTCATCGGAAAAGTCAATGGCAGCGCTTTCACCGCCGACGGCACCGAAGCCAACCACCTGGCAGCCGACGGCTGGATGCAAGTGGCACTGACCAACGGAACGCTTTACATCAAGCAAGATGGCACGCTGAATTACTACTCGGCGAACGCAGGCACCACAGACACTTTCACATACACCGCCATTGATCCTTCAGGGGCAGAGTCAAGCACAGCCACCGTGACCTTGAATGTCTCCAATTCGGTGGACACCGATTTGGATGGCGTTGCCGACACCAGCGACATCGACGATGACAACGATGGCATCATCGACACGCGCGAGCTGACTGCACAGAACTACGCCAGCTATGCCAGCTCAACCATCAGCTCCTCCCTGGTGGCTGACAACGGTGGCTACAACAAAGTCTACTCCAGCACAGTGAGCAACATTGCCATCAGCAATGCAACTGGAACGCTCACGATCACACCCTCCAGTGCATGGCGACAAGACGTGCCCGTGCTGAACACAGCGGGCATCAACAACAGCACCAACTACGAACCCGACATCACATCGAGCACGCCCGTGATCAATCTGGTCACCGGACTGAACAACAGCAACACGGCCTATGTTGAATTTGAGCTGACGTTGGACAAGCCAGTCTACAGCTTGGTCATGCATGTTGCGAACACAGACTTTGTGAAAACACAGTTCACTGGGACACACATTGAAACCTTGCTCGGCGGCGGCACTGAAGCCGTGCTCTCGGGTCGCGTCCTCAGAGACTCTGCCCCCAATACGCACTCCAGCATCACCCGCGACGTATATGCGTCTGTTTTGATCACCTCTGCCGATGGCGGACCACTGACTTCCATTCGATTCCGACGCATTGACGACCCCAATACGACATCTGACCCTGACGGCTACTGGATCACTTTCAGTGGCGCCACTGACCGCGACACGGACGCCGATGACATCGTTGACCGCTTAGACATCGACTCAGATAACGACGGCATCACCGACAACATTGAAGCGCAGGCCACGGCCAGCTACATTGCCCCCTCCGGCCAAGGTGTCAGCATGGTCGATGTGGACGGCGATGGCCTGGACGACAACTATGACAGCGACAAAGTCATCGGCACCACCACAGCGACCACCTCCAAAGGCCTGACCCCTGTCAACACCGACGGTGACGCTAAGGCAGACTACATCGACACCGACAGCGATGGCGATGGCATGCTCGACATCACAGAGCGTCATGACACCCAAGCCACATCGGTCACCTCCACGACCGACACTGACAGCGATGGCTTGCCTGACATTTTTGAGGCCGGCATCGCCAATGACGGTTTCGATGTCAACGACAACAACTACGACAGCAATGTCTTCAACCTGGCGCGCGCGCTGACCGTCCAAGCTGACGGGTTAAACGCCACGCCCATGACGGCCGACATGCTGTACCGCACCAGCACAGCACTCTGGGTCAACAGCATCTCGGTCAATGAAGGTTCGCCTTATGCTGTCTTCAAGGTGACGGGAGCTCCCGGGCAGTTGATGACCTTGGCGCTGGGCAACACCAGCACGACCACGGACCGCGACGCCACACTCAACACGGACACAGGCGACGCAGGCACTGGCGTGCCTCTGCAGGTCAACAATGGCTCCGGCTGGGTCGACTACACACCGAACAGCCAAGTGCTGATCCCTCTGACCAGTTCTCAATTGCTGGTTCGAACCAAAATCACTAATGACAACACTTTTGAGACGGCAGAGACTTTCACACTGATAGCCACGCACACCAATGCAACGCAGGTGGCGGGCATTGCCACCATCAGGGATGACGGTACGGGCGATGTGTTCCTCGCAACCAACAACACGGAAACGCCTAATGTCGCCACGGATGTTGGCTATCCAGCCAGCCTGGATGACGACCGACCTGACACCGACCAGGACGGCATTGTGGACGCGGTAGACGTTGATGACGACAATGACGGCATTTTGGACGTCACCGAGTCGACGTCAAACTACCAATGGGCGTCCTACCCATCAGGCGTCAGCAATGCCAGCAACACCGTCAGTGGCGTGATGGCCGGTATCAACTTCACTTACACCCTGACCAAGCTCTCAGACAATTCCGCTCTGAACCTGAACAGCACGTCTTCGGTTTACAACCACTCACTTTTCCCGGAAAGCTACGCCGTCCCCAATATCAACCCCACAATCAGAAATGATGTGGCGTCGATCAACACCTTGAGCTTTGCTTCCCCGATCCTGAACCCGGTTTTGGCATTTTCCTCCATTGGCAACCCCTCCAATTCTGTTCAAATTCAGTTTGACCGACCGGTAGAAGTGCTCTGGTCCACCGCAGTGACGGTGAACTCTGACACACTGTTGACGGGGCGCGAAGGCTTCATGATTGTTCGCATCAAAGGCTCGATCAGCAACTTCAACTTCCGCTACCTGAACAACGAAACCTACGTCAACTTTGCATTTGGCGCAGACATTCGGCAGGACTTGGACACGGATGCCGACGGTCTGGTTGACCGCTTGGACATAGATTCTGACAACGACGGCATCACCGACAACGTTGAAGCGCAGGCCACGGCCAACTACATTACTCCTTCAGGCCAAGGCGGCGGCATGGTCGATGTGGATGATGATGGCCTGGACGACAACTACGATAGCGACAGGGTGATCGGCACCACAACCTCGAGCACCTCCCAGGGCCTAACCCCCGTCAACACCGACGGTGACAGTAAGGCAGATTACACCGACACCGACAGCGACGGCGATGGCATGCTCGACATCACAGAGCGCCATGACACCCAAGCCACATCGGTTACCTCCACCACCGACACCGACAGCGATGGCTTGCTTGATATTTTTGAGGCAGGTAGCACCAACGATGGTTTCGATGTCAATGACAACAACTATGACAGCAATGTCTTCAACCTGGTGCGCGCGCTGACCGTTCAAGCGGATGGCTCGAACGCCACGCCCATGACGGCCGACATGCTGTACCGCACCAGCACTGCGATCTCGGTCAACAGCATCACGGTCAATGAAGGCTCGCCCTATGCCATCTTCAAGGTGACGGGCTCACCCGGACAGTTGATGACTTTAGCGATCGGCAATACCAGCGCGACCACAGACCGCGACGCCACACTCAACACGGACACAGGTAACGCAGGTACGAGTGTGCCTCTTCAGGTCAATGATGGCACCGGCTGGATTGACTACACGCCGAACAGCCAAGTGCTCATCCCATTGGCCAGTACCCACCTGCTGGTTCGCACAAAGATCACCAATGACAGCACCTACGAGTCTGCCGAGACATTCACGCTGGTAGCCACGCACACCAACACCTCACAAGTGACTGGCATTGCGACCATCAAGGACGACGGTACCGGCGATGTGTTCCTCGAAACCAACACCACGGACACGCCCAATATCGCCACCGACTCAGGCTACCCTGCCAGCCTGGACGATGACCGCACCCTGAGCATCAACACCATCAACGTCAACGAAGGCTCTCCCTACGGCGTCTTCACCGTCACCGCCAACATCGGCGAGACCTTGACTTTGGCGCTGGCCAACGGCACCGCCATCAA
>JACCDQ011073767.1_pt1 | contig 12690 bp, 8 predicted proteins | sample 7446031 | NCBI WGS metagenome assembly JACCDQ01 (sample SAMN15323442, study PRJNA562643) | freshwater metagenome | isolation source: river surface water | place: USA:Blue River Watershed | collected 2017-08-17
CATTCACCCATGAGCCTGGAGGCTTTCCTAGACTTTGCGAGTGCCCTGCTGGCAGGACTGCTTGCCTTGGCAACGATTGTCCGGGCTAACGGAGCGGTGGAACGCTGGGCCTTTGCGTTGGGCATGGTGATCGTTGCCGCGGAACGAACCTGCGCCGGATTCGCCGCCTACAATGCCTCTCTCCCTCCGGTGGTCTTCAAGTGGCAGGTTTGGCGCCTGACAATGATTGCCCTGCTGCCCGGCCCATGGCTTGCGTTCAGTCTGACCTACGCTCGGGGCAACTCCCGTGCTTTTCTTCAAAAATGGCGCTTCCTGCTGCTCGCAGTCGCGGCCTTTCCCCTGCTTGTAACATCGGTCCTTCGGCACGACCTCATCATTTCCAGTCAACCCCTCGACGACTCCCAGGCCCTTATGCTGCGACTGGGGTTCGCCGGAGCCGCGCTTCAGCTGGTGATGCTTGCGGCGGCCTTCTTCATCCTTGCGAACTTGGAACATACATACCGCTCTGCGGTTGGCACGGTGCGCTGGCGCGTAAAGTTCATGCTGATGGGCGTCGCAGTGCTCTTCTTGGTTCGACTCTTTACCGCCAGCCAGAACCTCCTTTTTCGCAGCATAGATCCCCGGCTGGACGTGCTCAACTCCGGAGCCCTCATCTTGGCCGTGGCCCTCATGGTCCGCTCGCTGATACGCACAGGACGCTTCCACCTCGACATTCACCCCTCGCATTCGGTGCTCCACGGCTCGATGACGGTGATTTTGGTTGGCGCCTACCTGCTGTTGGTCGGCGCGCTGGCGAGAGCCGTATCCTATTTGGGCGGCGACTCCTCGTTCACACTAAAGTCGCTCATCGTGCTGCTCCTGCTCGTGCTGCTCGGCATCCTGCTGCAATCCGACCGGCTTCGCATGTATCTGGGCCGGTTCGTCAGCCGCCACTTCCAGCGCCCGGAGCACGACTACCGCACCGTCTGGCGCAAGTTCACCGAGGGCACCGCCTCGCGGGTGGAGCCGGTGGAATACAACCGGGCTGTCGTCAAGCTGGTCGCCGAGATCTTCCAGTCCCTCTCCGTTTCCCTGTGGGTGGTGGATGAACGGCAGGAATTTCTCCGCCTCGGCGCCTCCACCAGTCTGGATGACCGGCAGGTCTTTGCGATCCAGCCCACCGCCACCGAGTCCGCCGCCATTCTGGGACATTTCCGCGAGCAGCCGGCTCCGGCCGACTTCGAAAAGGAATCAGGCACCTGGGCCGAAGTGCTGCGGCGCTGCCATCCCGACGAATTCCACAAGGGCGGCACGCGTGTCTGTGTTCCCGTCATGTCCGGCCGGGAAGTGCTGGCCATCCTCGTGCTCGGCGACCGCGTGGGCGGCACGGCCTTCACGCTCCAGGATCTCGATCTCCTGAAATCGATCGGCGACCAGGTCGCCTCCGGCCTGCTCAATGTCCGCCTCTCGCAACGCTTGCTGCAGGCCCGCGAGCACGAGGCCTTCCAGACGATGGCCACGTTCTTCGTCCACGACTTGAAGAACGCCGCCTCGACGCTGAACCTGATGCTGCAAAACCTGCCCGATCACTTCGATGATCCGGAATTCAGGCAGGATGCGCTCCGCGGCGTCGGCAAATCAGTCGCCCACATCAACCACCTCATCAGCCGTCTCACGCAGCTGCGCTCGGAGCTGAAAATCACCCCGGTCGCATCGGATCTGAACGAGCTGGTGCGCGGCGTGCTGGGTTCCTTTGCCGCAGAAAAGGAGTTCGTGGTCGAACCCCAGCTCGAGGAACTGCCCGCGCTGCCGCTCGATCGCGACCAGTTTGGCAAGGTCGTCACCAACCTCGTGCTCAACGCCCGCGAGGCCGGCGCCACCCGCCTGACGCTGACCACGCGCCGCGCCGGCTCCTGGGCCGTGCTGGAAACCACGGACAACGGCGGCGGCATCCCCGCGGAATTCCTCAGCCGCTCGCTGTTCCGGCCGTTTCAATCGACCAAGAAAAACGGGCTGGGCATCGGCATGTTCCAAAGCAAGATGATCATCGAGGCGCATGGCGGGCGGATTTCGGTTGAAAGCACCGTTGGCCAAGGCACGTCCTTCCGCATCTTTCTGCCGCTTACCCCCCTGACCTGATGAAACCCACCTTGCTGATCGTCGATGACGACGAGGAGATCCGCACCCAGATGAAATGGGCCCTGACCCGTGAATACGAGATCGTTCAGGCCGGAGACCGGGCGGGCGCCCTGGAAGCCGCCCGCGCCGCGCGGCCCGCCGTCATTCTGCTCGATCTCGGCCTGCCCCCGCATCCCAATTCGCCCGACGAGGGTCTCGCCACCCTCACCGATCTGCTCGCGGCCGACCCACAGGCCAAGGTCGTGATCATCTCCGGCCAAGGCGAAAAATCCAACGCCCTGCGCGCCGTGGGCGCAGGGGCCTACGACTTTCTCAACAAGCCGGTGGAGATGGAGGAGCTGAAACTGCTCCTGAAACGCTGCTTCCATGTCGCGCTGCTCGAGCGCGAATACCGCGACATCCAGCAGAAGATCCTGGGTGAGTCCTTCGACGGTATCCTTGGCGGCAGCACGCGCATGCAGGCCACCTTCGAGGCCATTCGCAAGGTGGCGACCGTGGATGCCCCCGTGCTGATTCTCGGGGAAAGCGGCACGGGCAAGGAAATGACCGCCCGCTCCATCCACCAGCGCAGTGCCCGGCGCAACGGTCCGTTTGTCGCGATCAATTGCAGTGCGATTCCCGAATCGCTGATGGAAAGCGAACTCTTCGGCCACGAGAAAGGCGCCTTCACCGGCGCCCATGCCCAGCGCAAGGGCCGCATTGAGAGCGCGCACGGCGGCACCCTCTTCCTCGACGAGATTGGCGAAATCCCGCCGCCCATCCAAGTGAAGCTCCTCCGCTTCCTGCAGGAGCGCGTCATTGAGCGCGTGGGCGGCCGGCAGGAAATCTCGGTGGACACACGCGTCCTTGCCGCCACCCACGTGGACCTCAAAAAGGGCATGGCCACCGGCTCGTTCCGCGAGGACTTGTTCTATCGCCTCGCCGTCGTGCAGATCGTGCTGCCGCCGCTCCGCGAACGGGAGAACGACATCGTCCTTCTCGCCAACGCCTTCCTCCAACAGTCCGCCAAGGAAACCAGCAAGAACGGCCTGGCCTTCTCGCCCGAGGCCACTCGAGCCATCCTGCGGCATGCTTGGCCGGGCAACGTGCGCGAACTCCAGAACCGGGTCCGCCGCGCCGTCATCATGGGCGGCACCAAACGCCTCACGGCCCAGGATCTGGAACTCGAAGCCGCAGCCCCCAACGGCTCGACGCTCAAGGAAGCCCGCGAGGCCCTGGAGCGGGAGATGATCCAGCACTCACTTCGCCGTCATTCGGGCAAAATCACCGCCGCGGCCAACGAGCTCGGCATCAGCCGGCCCACCTTCTACGAGCTGATGGACAAGCTCGGGATTCAAAAACCCGAGAAGCCGGAATAGCGGAAGCCGGAGAAAGCCCCGAGGCATCACGGCAATCAGCCACCTGTAGCCGGGGTCGCTAACCCCGAACCGGCCTCGGCGAGGCCGGCTACATCCAAGCCGAAGCAAGCTGCTCCGAGTGATTAGACCCTACGTCTATAAATTTCTCGAATGAGAAACGGATTGGGGACTGAAAACGCTCAAGCCGCCCGGGCCGTGCGCCGTTGTTTCGGGTATGAACTCGCCCTACCCCTCCTTCGGCCAGGCGACCGGTGCGGCGGTGCGCCGGCCGCGCGACATCACCTGGGATCGCATTCTTTTCCAACCGCCGGTGCTCAATCCGCGCATGGTGTTCGATCCACTGCCCTTCCGCACGCAGACCCTGCCCCGCCCGCAGCGCAGCCGTTCCCCTTTTCATCGCTGAGACCTGCAGCTTACTCTTCCTCAAAAACCCGGCTCGGATCAGCCGGGTTTTTTTGTTCCCATTGGGTCAAATACTCCGGAGCTTGCTCGGGCTTGGTTGGAGGCGAGGCCATCAGCCTCGCGTTGGGTGAGGTGCGCGGCCCATATCCCACAGGACTGATAGTCCTGCCTCGATTCCTGAATGCCTCGGGGCTTGCCCGAGGATCCTTACTGCCCGCTCCAGCGGATGCGAAAATCCGGACACAAAAAAGGCAGCCTTGCGGCTGCCTTGAGTAATCGCGCAATGCAGGGTGGGCTCAGTCGTTCCACTCCATCGCGGCGGCAGGAGCCGCGGCGCCGATGACGGGCTTCTGGATCGCAGCCGACGGCTCGGTCGTCCGCACGGGAGCGGCTTTGGCCGGACTGACCACGGCCGCTTCCTCGGCGATCTCCGCAAATCCCTGCACCATGCGGATCAGGTCGTTCACCGCGGTTTTGACCTGGGCCGACTGGGCCTTCATGTCCTCGGCGGAGCTGGCGGACTGCTGTGCCAGCGCGGCGTTGGACTGGGTGATCTTGTCCATGCCGGCGACCGCCTGGTTGAGCTGGCCGATGCCCTCGCTCTGCTCGGTGGAGGCCTGGGCAATGCCGCCGACCATCTCGTCGAGCTGACGGATCCGCTCGACGATCTTGTCGAGGCTGGCGGCCACCTGTGCGCTGATCGTGGCGCCCTGCTCGCTCTTGGCCGAGGCATCGGCGATCTTGGCAGCGGTTTCCTTGGCGGCCTGCGCGCTGCGCTGGGCGAGGTTGCGGACCTCCTCGGCCACGACGGCGAAACCGGCGCCGGCCTCTCCAGCGCGGGCGGCCTCAACGGCGGCGTTGAGTGCGAGGATGTTCGTTTGGAACGCGATCTCGTCGATGGTCTTGATGATCTTGGAAATTTCCGAGCTTGAGGACTTGATGGCGGTCATCGCCTCGCGCATCGCCGTCATGTCGCGGGTGCCGGCATCGGCCGTCGCGCGGGCCTCGGCGGCGAGACCCTTGGCAGCCTGTGCGCTTTCCGAGTTGCGGGAGGTCATGCTGGCCATCTCGTGTAGCGAGGCGCTGCTCTCCTCGAGCGAGGCGGCCTGGCGGCTGGCGCCGTCGGCCATCGACTGGCTGGCGGTGGACACCTGCAGAGCGGCGGAATGGGTCTGCGCGGACTCGACCGCGAGCTGCTTGGCGATCTTGAAGATCGGACGCGTGATACCGCGGATGATCAGCCAGGCGACCACGAGGCCGAGCACGCCGGCGCCGATGGTGCAGCTTAGCACGATCATCTCGCTGCGGGCCTGGTCGGTCGAACCGCTCTGACCGAGCTGGCTTTGGAAATTGGTCACGGCCTGGCGCAGGCGCACCAGGGCGGCGGTGAACTGCGGGGCGATGGCCTCAAGTTCCTGTTCAAGGATCTTGTTGCGCTGCTGCTTGAGCGCGGTGATCTGCTCCAGCCCGCCGGCATAGGCGGCGGCGGCCGAGGCGGTTTTCACGAGCAGGGCATCCTTGGCCTCGTCCTTCAGCGTTTCATCGAGCTTCACGAGTTCGGCCTGGTCCTTCTGCAGCTGCTGCACCGCTTCGGCCACTGCCTGGATGCGTTGCTTGGCCGCATCCGCAAATTCCGGCTTGGAGGTCAGCAGGTAGGAATTCGCGAGGCTGCTCGACTCGAAATAGTTCTTCAGCGCACTGGAGACCTGGAAGGCCCCGTTCATGTCGCCGTTGTTGCGGGCGCCGGTCAGGATGGTCTCCAGCCCCTTGGCGATCTCCTGGCCCTCGGGGGTCAGTTTCTCGCGGACGACGACATCCATCTGCGCGGTGACAGCCACGACGTTCTGGAAGGAGGCATCATACTTCCCCAGCAGCGTGACTGCCTCGCGCAGTTCGCCGGCGCGGGCCGGATCGGTGATGGACTTGAGGGCCGTCTCGATCTGCCCGTCGAGCGAGGCCTTGGCCTGCCGGTAGGCGTCGGTCTTGGCCGCGGCTCCGCTTGCCAGAAATTCGTTCACACTGAGCTTCACGCCCAGCATCGCCGACTCGACGCCGGCGACGTTGTTGGTCTCCGCGGTGCTGCCGGCATAGAGACTGAGCCGGCGGCCCGAGGAGCCCAGGGCCAACCAGGCGGTCGTGGCGACCGCACCGAGCAGGACCAGAACCAGACTGAAACCGAGCGCGATGCGCCGGCCGATGGTGAGTGAACTGAATTGCATGACAGGGTGGGGAGAGGTGAAAGCAGTGTGCGGGGAGGAGAAATCAGCCCTTGTTGGTGAACTGAATCGGGATGTTCACGCGCATGGCGACGGCCTCGCCGCCCTGCTTGGCCGGCTTGAACTTCCACTTGGCCAGGGCATCCATGGCGGGCTGCGAGAAAGCCTCATGGGTGGTTTTGACCACCTTGGGCTCCTGAACGTTGCCCTTCTCGTCGATGAGGATGCTGACCGTCACGACGCCGGAAATGCCGTCGCGGCGGAGATCTTCAGGGAACACAGGGGGCACAGTGCGAACGGGAACGGGCGGCTCGTCGGAGGCAAGTCCCACGATCTGACCAAATCCCAGCGTGATGATGAGGAGGAGTAATAGTTTAGTTTTCATGACTGCACCGTCACGTTTCGTCACAAATCCTCTGCAATTGAGCCCATTGGTGCGTTTTTGACGCCAAGTTTGCATGGCCTCGTCGGACACCGACAAAAATGACTTAACATTCTTTCAGAAAGTCCGATACGGTTCGTTTAGACTGATGCCGGCCTCCCCCACTCCTCACGCGCCGCGTTTCGGGCGCACGGAAAAATTTCTGCACCGGACCAGCCGTGCTGCCACCGTGGCGGTGCTGGCCTGCGGTATAACCGCGCTGGCCGGCTGGTGGACCGGCAGGCCCCAGCTCGCCGCCCTATACCCGGGCTGGCCGCCCTTGCAGCCGGTCAACGCACTCGGGTTCGTCCTCTGCGCGATCAGCCTGATGCTGCAGTGGTCAAAGCACCCGCTTTCCCGCCGGACCGCGCTGGCGCTGGGCGGAGTGGTGCTGGCCGGCGGCCTGGTCGGATTCATTTCGGAGTATCGTGGCGCAGGGGCCCAGTGGCAGGCCTGGATCTCGACCGCGCTGACCGGAAATGCCGGCCTCGCCCACACCCCGCAACCGGGCATCACGCCGCACGCAGTGCTGATGCTGTCGGCTCTGGCGGTGCTCAAACTGGAGCAGTCCCGCCGCGTCTGGCTGAGCCCCTCCGCGCTCTTCGGCATGATCTTGGTCACGCTCGGCCTGCTCGGCGGCATCACCCGCCTCAGCATGACGCCGGAGGTCGCCCCGGGGCTTTCCGGTTTCGGCTCACTCGCCACTTTCTGCCTCGGGCTCGCCTTCTCCACGGTGCATCTCGACTCGGGACTTGTGCGGGCGCTCAAGTCCGACAGCGCCACGGGCATCGTGGGCCGCCGCTTGTTGATCCTCGCCGGTGTGCTGCCGCCGGTGCTCTATCTCATCCAGCTGCGCGTCGAGGGCGGCGTGGCGGGCGACAGCCTGGAGCGCGTGGCTCTCATCACCGGAGCCTTTGCCTTCGCCTCGATCGCCGTGCTGGTGTTTTCGCTGCACCGCCTCGAACAGCTGGACGTTGAGAAAACCCACGCCGAGCAGGAACGCGACCGGCTCCTCCAACGCGTGCAGCACCAGGCCGCCTCGCTCCAGCAGGAGATCGCCACCCGCACGAAGGAACTCAAGCTGCTCAACGACCGGCACCAGCTCGCGCTGCGCAGCTCGAACTACGGCGTTTGGGACTGGGACGTCCTCCGCCGCGAAATGGTGTGGGACGCGGCCATGCTCGACATCTTCGGGCTGGCCCCGGCCGCGTTCTCCGGTTCCGAAGAGGACTGGTTCCGGCGCATCCATCCCGACGACCTCCCCGTGGTCCGCCAGCTCGACTGGAGCGCGCTCGAACCGGATGAGGCGCTGATCTTCGAGTATCGCATCATGCGCCCCGACGGCACCCTCCGCCACCTGCGCGCCCAGGGCCAGCCCCAGCTAACCCCCGATGGCCGCATCGGCCGCATCGTGGGCCTTGTGCGCGACCAGACCCAGGAGAAGGAACGTGAACGCGAACTGAACACCCTGACCGAGCGCCTGCAGTTTGTCGTGTCTGCCGCGGGTTACGGTGTCTGGGAATATGATTTCCGCGCCGACCGCCTCTACTGGGACGACCACCTGCTCAAGATCCACGGGCTGCAACGCGGCGATGTAAGCGGCGGCATTGACGGCTGGCGCCAGCGGGTGCACCCGGAGGACTGGGCCGATGTGCAGCACCACCTCAACGAGGTCATGGTGGGCCGCCGCGAACAGTTTGAACCGGAGTATCGCGTCTTCCGTCCCGACGGGGTCGTGCGCTACATGCAGATGCGCAGCTATCTGATCCGCGACGGCGAGGGCACGCCCACCCGGCTCGTCGGCCTCAACCGCGACGTCACTTCCGCCCGTGAGCTGCGCGAGCAGCTCCGCATCTCCGAGGAACGCTGGCGCCTGGTCGTCAGCAGCAACAACGACGCCGTCTGGGACTGGGATGTCGTGAACAACCACGTCTATCGCGACAAGCGTTATGCCGAGATGCTGGGTCTGAACCCCGCCGGGTTGTCGGTCTCCGGGCTGGAATGGAGCTCGCGGGTGCATCCCGACGACATGCCGGCGGCCAGCGCCGCCCTCCAAACCCACCTCGACGGCCGCTCACCCTATTACCAGTGCGAGTTTCGCATGCGGCACCACGACGGGCACTGGATGTGGATGATGGACCGCGGCAAGGTCGTGGCCCGCGACAACCACGGCAAGCCGCTGCGCATGGTCGGCACGCAGACCGACATCACCACCCGGAAGACCCTCGAGGAAAAGCTGCGGCACAACGAGCAGCTCTCGCTCCAGCTCAACCGCCTTGCCCAGATCGGCGCCTGGGATGAGGACACGGGCACGGGCCGCATCACCTGGGCGCCCGAGGTTTACCGCATCCACGAGGTGGAGCTGGGCTTCACCCCGACGGCCGAATCCATCCAGCCGTTCTACCCCCCGGAGTCGCGTGTGGTGCTCGACGAGGCCTTCAAGCGCGCGCGTCTCGACGGCACGCCGTTCGACCTCGAACTTCCCTTCATCAGCGCCCGCGGCAACCAGCTCTGGATTCGCATCCTCGGCCAGGCCGAACAGAACCAGGGCCAGGTCGTGCGGCTCTTCGGCGGGTTTCAGGACATCACCGCCCGCCGCGACGCCGAGGAGATGCGCCGCCAGCTCGAGAGCCAGCTGTTCCAGGCCCAGAAAATGGAGACGCTCGGCACGCTCGCCGGCGGCATCGCCCATGACTTCAACAACCTGCTCACCGGCATCCTCGGCTACCAGGACCTCGCCTTCGATGGCCTGCCGGAGGGCCACGAGTCACGGCCCTACCTCGAGGCCTCGCGTGAGGCGAGTCTGCGCGCCCGAGAGTTGGTGGACCAGATCCTCACCTTCAGCCGGCAGTCTTCCGCCAAGAAAATCCCGGTGGACCTCAAGGCGATCGCCGAGGATGCGCGGCGGTTCCTGCGGGCCACCGTGCCGGCCACAATCCGCATCGAACTCACGGCGACCGAGGAATGCCCGCCGGTCCTGGCCGACGCCAGCCAGATCCACCAGGTGCTGCTCAACCTCGGCAGCAACGCGGCCCACGCCATGCACCAAACGGGCGGCGTGATGCGGCTCACGCTCTCGCCCGTCACCGTCGCCGAGTCCACGACCTTCAACCAGCTCGCCCCCGGGCGCTATGTGCGGGTGGATTTCAGCGACACCGGCTGCGGCATCGACGAGGCGACGCGCAAGCGCATCTTCGACCCGTTCTTCACGACCAAGGAGGTGGGCCAGGGCACCGGCCTCGGCCTCTCGATGGTGCACGGCATCATCCAGGCGCACCAGGGCGACATCACCGTCGAAAGCGAGGAGGGCCGCGGCACCACCTTCACCCTGTTCCTCCCCGCGGCCGAGGTGCAGGAGGCCGCCATCGCGCCGGCCCAGCCCACCACGCCGCGCGGCCAGGGCGAACTCGTCGCCATCGTGGACGACGAGGATCTGGTGCGCAGCTTTGCGCAGATCTCGCTCGAACGCGCCGGCTACCGGGTGGTCTCCTTCGACCGGGCGTCCACCTGTCTGGAGGAAATCCGCAACCACATCGGCGACTTCGCCGTGCTGCTGACCGACCAGACCATGCCGGGCATGAACGGCATCGAGCTGGCGGCGGAGATCCGCTCCATCGCCCCCACCCTGCCCGTGATCATCATGTCGGGCTACTACTCGCGCATCGCCCCCGAGATGCTCCAGCAGATGGGCTTTGTCTCCCTGATCTCGAAACCCTTCACCAACGAGGAACTCGCCCAAGCCGTCCACCGCAGCGTGGAGGACAGCCGCCAGAAGATCGGCTGACGGCGGCTCACTGGAGCCTCAATCTGTAGCCGGGGTCGCTGACCCCGGTCTGCGCGGTCCGGCTTCCAATTCACAGACCGGCCTCGCCGAGGCCGGCTACATCAAACCCACGGGCATTCGTCCGAATGGGCAAAAAAAAGGCCGGGCTCCCTGGAGGAAGCCCGGCCGGAAGTTCAGCTGAGGCGGCTTACTGCTGGAGCAGCTGGAGCACGCTGCGCGGCGTCTGGTTCGCCTGCGACAGCATCGCGGTGCCGGATTGCACGAGGATGTTGTATTTGGCGAACTGCGTGGACTCCTCGGCCACGTCCACGTCGCGGATGCGCGAGATGGCGGAACCAAGGTTCTCAAACTCGATCTGCAGCGTCGTGGCGGCCAGCTCCAGGCGCGACTGCGAGGCGCCGAGGGAGGCGCGTTCCGTGGCGACGTGCTGGATGGCGTTGGTGATCGCCTCGATCGTGCCGACATCGGCCAGCCCGAGCGAGTAGGCGCCGGAACCGTCCTGGTCGATGATCGACAGCATGTCGCCGGTGCGGAGGTTGGAGTCGCCGATGGTCATCTCCTGCCCGACCGCCTGACCGATGGTGACGGTGAGGCCGGTGGTGGTGGAGCCGAACAGCGCGATGCCGTTGAAGGCGCCGAGCGGAGCGTCGATGTCGGCGGTGCCGCCGATGTCGGCGCTGGTGCCGCCGATGGTGGCGCGCAGCTGGTCCTGCAGGGCGGTGAACTCCTCCGAGTAGAGGTCGATGTCGGTCGAGTTCTTCGTCACGTCCTTGGCGAGGATCGCGAGCTCGCTCATGCGCGAGAGGATCTTCGTCATGCCGGACATGAAGCCGTCGGCCGTCTGCACGTAGGAGACGGCGTTCTGGACGTTGGTGATGGCCGCTTTGACGCGGCGGCCCTGCGCGTCCAGTTTTTCGGACACGGCGAGGCCGGCGGCGTCGTCGGACGGGTTGACGATCTTGGAACCGGACGAGAGGCGGGACAGGGAACGTCCAAGCATCTCCTGGGAGGCATTGAGGTTACGGGCGGCCGCGATGGCCTGGATGTTGGTATTGATGACGCTCATGGTGGTGGCGTGGTTGACTGTGGTTTAAGCCGCCGCGCCGTTGCGGCGACTGGCAGGTTTGACGCCATCCATGGGAGGTGAACCCGGGCCGGAATCCTTGGCCCGAGTGATTTTGGGAAGTGAAGGCAGCACCTGCCCCGAGGAGGGCATGGCGGCGGCCTGGTTGCTGGCCACGATCGCGCTGTGGACCTCCTTGCGGAAGATCGGCACGTCACGCGGGGCGATGATGCCGATCTTGACCACATCGCCTTCGATGCGGTTGATGCGGATCTCGATGCCGTCGCCGATGACGATCGCTTCGTTGACCTTGCGGGATAAGACGAGCATGGGAGTGGCTCCGGTTAGGCGGTCGCGCGGTTTTGCTGCGTGGAAGGCTCCACCAGCGGCCAGTGGGCGCTGTATTGGGAGTAGTTGGAGATGACGAGCTGCCGGGCGATGCGCGTGCGGCGGTTCATCACGATGGGACCGACGAGATTGACCTTCGCCTCGAGCGGGTTCTGGTGCTGGAGGGTGACGATGTTGAGGAGCATGGCCTCGCTCGCGTCCTTCAGGTCGAGCGCCTCGGCGTCGGCGTCGAACAGCTCGGGCGCGTAGCCGGGGACGAGGCCACCCGGCTCGATCACGATGAAGTGGACCGCCTCGGTGCCGCGGTGCAGCTTCAGCCAGAGGAACGGCAGGTGGTCGGGCATGTAGAGGAGTTCGGCGCGGGTGTAATCCTTGAAGCCGATCAGCCCCTGCGGGAGCTCGAAGTGATTGGCGACGGGCGGCTGGGGAATGTCGGCGATGGGCGGAGCGGACAGGACTTTCATGGGCGGAGGTGGTGCGGGGTGAGTTTAACGGATGTAATCGAGGAGGGAGATTTTCATGATGCTCGCGGAGGACTGGAGCGCGGCCTGGTAGGCGAGCTGGGCCTGGTTGAGCCGGACGATGGCGTCGGGCAGATCGACGTTGGTCTCGCGGCCGAGCAGTTCGACGATGCTGTCGCCGCGGCCCTGCTGCTGGGCGCGGTTGACCTCGATGCGGGTCTGGACCGCGCCGTTGGAAGCGAGGGCGGTGACGAGCACGTCCTCGCCGGCGATCAGGCTGCTCTGGGCGGTCGCCAGGGCGGCGCTGTCGTTGGACGAAAGCGCATCGCGCAGGCTCACGAGCTGGTTGAGGAGGTCGCGGATGGCGAGGTTGGTGTCGGGCGTGGAACCGGGGGCCACGCTGGCGACCTCGGAGAGGGGGATGCTGGCCACGCTGTTGTTGCCGTCGTAGGCCACGGCGGTCACGTTGCCGTTGGCATCGCGGGTGGCGGAAAATGCCGGAGCATCCACGGCCGTGCC
>JACCDQ010056823.1_pt1 | contig 12688 bp, 13 predicted proteins | sample 7446031 | NCBI WGS metagenome assembly JACCDQ01 (sample SAMN15323442, study PRJNA562643) | freshwater metagenome | isolation source: river surface water | place: USA:Blue River Watershed | collected 2017-08-17
AACTAGTGGCAAATACTGAGCAAACTGTTAATTTAAAAATGCAGCGACTCAAAAAGGGTTCAAGTTTACAAATTGAAGAAATTGAATTTAAACCTGGAACCAGTGAATTTATGACCGGTTCTGAAGGAAAGCTTAGTCGCTTGAAAGACTTCATGGCATCGAATGCGGACATCAGTATTGAAATTCAGGGGCACGTTTATGCAGTTGGAGAAAATTCTCTTAGTGCGCAAAAGTTATCTGAAGCTCGAGCAAAACGGGTTTTAATGTACTTAGCTGATCATGGTATCGAGCGCAATCGAATGACTGCTGTTGGATATGGTAATACGAAACCTATTTATCCGAATGCCAAGCTTGCTTATGAAGAACAAGCAAATCGCCGCGTAGAAATTGTTGTAAAATAAAAAAGGCGCCTCGAAAGCGCCTTTAATTATCAGATTGTCATTATCTCTTTTTCCTTTTGGTCAACAACTTCATCAACCTTTTTGATAAATGAATTGGTGATGTTTTGAATTTCATTCTCTGCATCTTTAACCATATCTTCTGAAAGTCCGTCAGCTTTTAAATCTTTCACCATGTCCAACGCATCTTTACGGTTGTTTCTGACAGCTACTTTAGCATGTTCAGCTTCCGCTTTCGCTTTTTTAACCAATTCTTTACGTCTTTCTTCCGTTAACGGTGGAACTGATATAATCAACATTTCACCGTTGTTTTGAGGTGCAAATCCAAGATTTGAATTGATAATTCCTTTTGCAATTTCATTCAACATTGTACGTTCCCAAGGTTGAACAGTGATTGTACGCGCATCTGCCGTTCCAACGTTTGCAACTTGCTGAATTGGCGTTGGTGAACCATAGTAATCAACCATTACTCCATTTAACATAGCAGGAGTTGCTTTTCCAGCTCTAACTTTTAAAAGTTCACTATCTAAGTGAGTTAAGGACTTTTGATTTGAAGCCTTAAACTCGTCATATATCATTTGTAAATCCTCGATCATACTATTCGACTTTATTCAATTATAATCAATTCTAGTTTTTAACGATTGTCCCCACCTTTTCGCCGTCCAATAATTTCTTCAAATTACCTGGAGTGTCCATATCAAACACAATAATTGGAAGGTTATTTTCTTTACATAACGTAAATGCAGTCATGTCCATAACGTTCAATCCTTTTGCGTACACATCGTCGAAGCTAATTGATTCAAATTTTGTTGCACTTGGATCTTTAAACGGATCAGCTGTGTAAATACCATCAACACGTGTTCCTTTTAAAATCACATCGGCGTTAATTTCAATTGCTCTCAATGACGCTGCTGAATCAGTAGTAAAAAATGGATTTCCAGTACCAGCGCCAAAAATAACAACGCGTCCTTTTTCCAAGTGACGCACTGCTCTTCTGCGAACATACGGTTCTGCAATTTCTTTCATTTCAATTGCTGATTGCAAACGTGTTTTGATTCCAGCTGATTCTAAAGCAGCTTGCAAAGCCATTGAATTAATCATCGTCGCTAACATTCCCATGTAATCGCCATGCGTTCTATCCATTCCCCCTTCTTCAGCTTGTACACCTCGAAAAATATTACCACCTCCAATTACAATCGCAATTTCTACACCTTGATCGTGTACTTCTTTGATTTGTTTTGCGTATTCCGCTAATCGATTGTTATCGATGCCGAATTGTTTTTCTCCCATCAGAGATTCACCGCTTAATTTCAGAAGAATTCGATTGTATTTCATTTGTTGGGTTTTATTTGGACTGGGCAAATATACTCAAAATGCCGAAAAGTTAAATGTTGATTTTGAAATATTGATGCAAAAAAAAAGGCTATCAAAATTGATAGCCTTTAAAAATTTATGATGTTTCTTAACTCAACGCGATACGTTTGAATTCAGTAACTGTTAAACCTTTTTCTGTTGATTCTAAGAAAGACTCAACTGTTAATTTGTTGTCACGAATAAATTCTTGACTTAACAATGTGTTTTCTTTGAAGAATTTAGCCAAACGTCCTTGAGCGATTTTCTCAGCCATATCAGCTGGTTTACCTTCTTGGATAGCTAAATCTTTACCAACTTCGATTTCACGCTCAATTGTACGTGCATCAACACCGTCTTTGTTCAATGCGATTGGGTTCATTGCAGCAACTTGCATTGCAACTTGTTTACCAGCATCTTCAGCAGCATCAGAAGAACTATTAACTCCTACTAGAGTAGCCAATTGGTTTCCTGGGTGATTGTATGCAACAACTTTATCCGCGCTAACAACAGCGTAAGAAGCTAAATCTAATTTCTCACCGATTACACCGATTTGCTCAGTGATTTTATCAGCTACTGTTAATTTATCATCGTAAGCCAACGCTTTCAACTCTTCAGCAGAAGCTGGCAAGTTTTTTAAAGCGATGTCTAAGAATGATTGAACTAATTTCATGTAACCATCGTTTTTTGCAACGAAATCAGTCTCACAGTTCAACGCTAAAACAACACCTGTTTTTCCGTCAGCAGTAACTTGCGCTAATACTAAACCTTCACTTGCATCATTTTCACCACGTTTAGCAGCGATTTTTTGACCTTTTTTACGCAAAATATCGATCGCAGCTTCGAAATCTCCATTTGCTTCAACCAACGCATTTTTGCAGTCCATCATTCCTGCACCTGTTTGTTGGCGTAATTTATTTACTTCTGCAGCTGTAATTGCCATAGGAATAATTTTTTAATGTTATTAATCTTTGTTTTCTTCTGTAGCTACTTCTGTTGCAACTGCTTCAGGTGCTTCATCTTTGTCAGCTCCTTTAGTCGATTTACGGTCTTCTAAACCTTCACGAATTGCACCACAGATCGCATCTAAAATGATTGTGATAGATTTTGTAGCATCATCATTTGCAGGGATAGGGAAATCAACCAATTTAGGGTTTGAGTTCGTATCTACCATTGCGAATGTAGGGATGTTCAATCTTTTTGCTTCGTTCAATGCGATGTGCTCTTTCAAAATATCTACTAAGAAAATAGCAGCTGGTTGACGAGTCATATCAGCAATTGAACCAAAGTTTTTCTCCAATTTCTCACGTTGACGAGTTTTGAATAAACGCTCACGTTTGTTCAATGTCTCCCAAGTACCATCCGTTTTCATTTTGTCAATAGATGACATTTTACGAATTGATTTACGAGTTGTTTGGAAGTTTGTCAACATACCACCTGACCAACGCTCAGTTACATATGGCATGTTTACTTCTGTTACCTTTTGAGCAACGATTTCTTTTGCTTGTTTTTTAGTCGCAACGAAAAGAACTTTTTTACCCGATTTTGCAATTTGCTTCATAGCCGCACAAGCTTGGTCAAGATGTGCTATTGTCTTATTAAGGTCGATAATGTGGATACCTTTTTTCTCTTCAAAGATATACGGCGCCATTGCCGGGTTCCATTTTCTTTTCAAGTGTCCGAAGTGTACACCTGCTTCTAATAAATTTTCGAAACTAACTTTTGACATTTTAATTTTTTTTTAATTGTTTACGTTCACTTTAGTCATTCACAACAAACTGAGGGTTCGTCAGCTGACGAAGGGTACTCAGTAGTTTGGATACTAAACAACCGCCAAATTTTTTAACGTTTAGAGAACTGGAATTTCTTACGAGCTTTCGGTTGACCTGGTTTTTTACGCTCAACCATTCTTGGGTCACGTGTCATCAAGCCCTCAGCTTTTAATAATGTTTTGTTCTCTTCAGCAACTTCTACCAATGCACGAGAGATACCTAAACGAATCGCCTCAGCTTGTCCGTTGATACCACCACCGAATACATTTACTTTCACGTCGAATTGACCTACTGTGTCAGTAATTGCGAACGGTTGTTCGATTTTTGATTGAAGAACTGCTACTGGGAAAGCCTCTTTATAGTCTTTCTTATTTACGATCACTTTACCCGTACCTTTTGAAAGGTAAACACGAGCAACTGAAGTTTTTCTTCTTCCTAATGTGTTAACTATTTCCATGCTTCTTATTTGAATGAATCAAGATTAAATGCTTCAGGTTTTTGCGCCTCTTGGTTGTGGTTTGGACCTACATAAACTTTCAAGTTTGTAAATAGGTTTCTTCCCAACTTGTTTTTCGGCAACATCCCTTTAACAGCTTTTTCAATTAAGCGCTCTGGGTGTTTTCTCAACATGTCCTGAGCAGAAGTGAAACGTTGTCCACCTGGATATCCAGTGTAACGAACATACTCCTTGTTAATTAGTTTTGTTCCTGAGAAAGCAATTTTCTCTGCATTGATAACAATTACGTTATCTCCGCAATCTGCATGTGGTGTGAAATTCGTTTTGTGTTTACCACGAATGATTTTCGCCACCTTACTCGCTAAACGACCAACAGTTTGGCCTTCAGCATCCACAACAAGCCACTTTTTATTAGCGGTCTCCTTGTTGCCGGAAACGGTTCTGTAACTTAATGTATCCACAATTTTACATTTATTAATATAAGACAATATCCCTAAAATGGGGGTGCAAAGATATGATTTCTATTTTTATTAACAAACGAATTTTAAAAAAAGAATTATTCATTTGCTTTGAAAGTCACAATTAGAAAGAAATCCACCTCATTTCGCATCCTTTTTTAAACAAAAAACCGCTGGATTGATTTCCAACGGTTCATTCGATATTTCGATGTGTTTTTTAATTCTTTTTAAATGCGTTGATCGCATTCACCGTGAAATCACTTAAAACAAGTTTACCGCTCATTCCAGCTCTTTCAACTAATAATTCATCCCAATGCTCTGTACCTTGCCAAAAAACGTTTTTCAACATCATCATTGCTTCTGGATTAGAAGAAGCCAGACGCTCAGCTAAGCGTTTGATCTCTGCATCCATTTCAGCTTCAGTTTCAAAAACATCAGTGTATAAACCCTTCTTTTTCGCCCAGTCAGCAGAACGCCATTCTGTTGCGTTGATTGCCAATTCGCTCATTGCTGAAAGTCCAATTTTACGCTCAACAGCAGGTCCAACAACAAATGGACCTATTCCAACTGCCAATTCAGACAATTTTACATCCGCTTTTATTGTTGCTAAACAGTAATCAACCGATGAAGCTACTCCTACCCCACCACCAACAGCTTTGCCTTGAACGCGACCAATGATGAATTTCGGTGCCTTACGACAAGCATTGATTACCTTGGCAAATCCAGAGAAAAATGCTAAACCAGTATCTAAATCTTTGATTGAAATTAATTCATCAAAACTTGCACCTGCACAAAATGCTTTTTCGCCTGAAGAACGAAGAACAATTACTTTAACAGCATCATTCTTACCTAACTCAGTAATTGTGTCTGCTAATTTTTGAAGGATTTTTCCTGGAAGAGAATTTGACATCGGATGACCAAACTCTATCGTTCCAATTCCTTTTTCGTCAATTTTGTATTCAACAAAACCTTGATCGATTGCTTCTGACATTTTTCTAATTATTTATCATCGGTGCGACGTGGTCTGCGTCCTTCAACATTTGACGGACGGGCATCATCTCTGCGCTGATAGTTTGAACTTCTGTTTTCGAAACGATTGTCTTTGTTAAATGGTTTTTTCTGAAAAGGTTTCTTTTCCTCTTCTACCTTTTTAACGGGACGATTCCCTTTTGGAGAAGCGATTTTCACATCTAACTTTCTTCCATTCACCTCCATACCATTCAATGCATTGATTGCATTAATCGCATGATCCGTTTCCTCCATTTCAACGTAGCCAAAACCTTTTGAACGTTTTGTGTCTTTTTCATACACAACATGTGCGTAGGTAACTGGACCGAACGCTGAAAATGTCGTCTTTAAATCTTCAGAGGTAATTTCCCAATCAAGATTTGCTATAAATATATTTACCATCTAACCTAAATTTGTGAGTCTCCTCACGCTTGTTTTATTTTAATGTAAAACTATCTGTTCCGATCAAATTGCCTTCACAGTAGATTTTTACTTTGTAATTCCCTTTTATTGCTTCTTCACCTTTTAAATCATAGTAAATCGCTAAATCAATACGCTGATTTTGGTAATCTATATCTTTTTTGTCTGAATAAGCAATGTTTCCAGCTTCTGTCTGAACTGTATTACTAGAGCGTGACTGAAGTGTTTTTCCATCTGGATTAATCACTTGCAAATAAACTGTTTTCTTTCCTGCCGTTGTAATTGGATTTTCAGAAATAGTGAAACTCGATTTAATTTGCACAACTGATTTTGCTTTGTTTGACTCTTCCGTTGTATTGTTCAATTTCATTCGTAAACCAACCGAACTAAATCCATAAGCTTGTAAACGTGAACCTTTTTTCACTTGTTCTCCTTTAGCTTCAGCATCTTGTTTATACGTATCGCGTTCAACAGTTGTTGTATTTAATTGAGTGGTCGTTTGATCTAAATCTGATGCTAACTGTAAATTTTTCGTGTTTAATTCATCAATTTGCTTCACATAACCTTTCATGATATTACGCAACGTTTCATTTTCACGATTCAGTTTCGCAATCAATGATGCTTTAACATTTCCATTTCTTCTAGCAGTTTCAAGCTCAGTAATCAAACCTTCAATTTTAGTTTGCTGCTCTTTCATGGCCTCTTGATCCTCTGGTCGACCTTCTTCGATGATCTTATCATAGTCATCCACCATGTTCTTGAAATCTTTCAACAAGTTATTTGTTGCATTATCACCCAAGAAAGGCGCCATCATTTCATTCATCTGATCGATATCTGCCTTAAGTGTAATTATTTCATTGTTTGCATCAACCAATTGATTGTTCAGCTTTGAATACATTACAGCCATCACTCCAATTCCGATTAACAATAACAAAATGATTCCAATAAAAACACCATTGCTTTTTTTCGCGGTAGTTTCGTTCAATTCAGACATACTTTCTTTATTTGATGAGAACAAATGTATTAATAGATTCGCAGTATAAAAAAATGTTGCGTGGGTTTTTATATTTTTTTATCAATAAACCACTGTTAAGACCACTTTCACCCTTCTCTGCGGTTAATATTTAGTGGGTTCGATTCTTGTAATTCGAGAGGCAACAATTCGTTTGGACAATTCTGAAATGCAATTGGTCGGGCAAAACGCTTGATAGAATCAACACCAACTGCGGTAAAACGACTATCCGTTGACGCTGGATAAGGTCCACCATGATGCATAGATGGGCAAACTTCTACACCTGTTGGCACACCATTAAACACAATGCGTCCAACTTTATTTTGCAACAATTTCAACAAATTCAAGTGCTCATTCATCTCATCTACTTCACCTAAAACAGATGCAGTTAATTGGCCGTTTAAGTTTTTTAAACAAGCGATAATTTCATTCATTGATTCACACTCAACGACCAAACTAAACGGACCAAATATTTCCTCTTCCAAACTAGGGTTTTCTTGAAATACTTTTCCTGAAACAACAGCAATTGTTTGTCGACCTGAATTGACTCCAATCTCACCTTCTTTTTCAAAATAAAGAAGATCTTCAACTTCCAAACGATCTGCTTTCAAACGATTAAAACTGGCATGAATAGAAGGATGCAACATTGTTTGAGCCTCTTTATGAAGTAGTTTTTTTGTCAGTTGCTTAATAAACACATCGCTTGCGTTCGATTTCACGGAAAACAACAACCCTGGATTCGTACAAAACTGACCACAACTTGCGGAAATCGAATCAGCATACATTGTTGACCATTCGTCTATTTTTTTCTCTAATGAATTTGGAAGAATGATAACTGGATTCACACTTCCCATTTCAGCAAAAACAGGAATTGGTTCTGGACGTTGGTTCGCTAAATCAAATAATGCTCTTCCACCCTTGATACTTCCAGTAAAACCAACCGCTTTTACCAATGGATGCAGCACCAATTGATTACCTACCTCAAAACGTTGACCATTTAAATTTGAATAAATACCATTTGGCATTCCAGATTTCTTTGCAGCATCGATTACACATTGTGCAACCATTTCTCCCGTTCCAGCATGTAAAGGATGTGATTTAACGATAACCGGACAACCTGCAGCCAATGCCGCAACGCTATCCCCACCAATCGTTGAATATGCTAAAGGAAAATTACTCGCTCCAAAAACAACCACTGGACCAATTCCAACCAACAATTTACGAAGATCTGGCTTTGATGGAATTCGATCTGGATTCGCTCTATCAATGGAAGGCTCACGCCAATTATTCTCTTTGACCAGTTCACTGAAACTTGTCAATTGAAATAAGGTTCGCTTCATTTCAATCCTTGCGCGCTCCAATGTTAATCCCGATTCGTTAAGATAACACGCAAGAATCTGCGCTTCATTTTCGTTTAAATTGATGGCAATTTGTTCAAGAAAAGCAGCTCTTTTTAAATGCGAAATGCCTTTGAGTTCTTCAAAAGCATTGGACGCTAAAGCAACAGCCTCTTCTATTTCTTCAGAGACTGCTTCAACAAAAAGTGTTTCGTTGTATGAATTATCGACTGGGTTAAACGTTTGGAACGTGTAAGTTCCGAGCGCAGACAAGTTAAATCCGACACTGTTTTTACCAGTCACCTGAAAATCTTAAGCCTCAGTTACGCTGAAAGCATAACTTTCCATAATTTGATTTGAAAGCAATTTTTTACACGCTTCCTCTACTTTTTGCTCTGCTACTTCTTTCGTTGCAGCTTCTACAAATAGACGTACGTGTCTACCGATACGAACTCCATCAATTTCTGGAAGTCCAATATTCTTCATACTGTTTGTAACTGCTTTTCCTTGCGGATCCAATAGAGCGTCCAAAGGCATTACATCAATCTCAGCTTTGAATTTCATGTTGTTTGTTTTTAAATAATATGTTATCGACAAGTGATAAAATCAGTTGCAAAAATACAATTAAAGGAATAGACCAAACAAGTAGAATTGGAATTAAAATCATACTTATTAACAAAAAGGTAAATCGGATTTCATTTCCTTTCCACTTGAAGTGTTTAAACTTTAAAGAAAATAATTTCAATTCAGAAACAAGTAATAGACTCATTACGACACATAATCCAACTAAAAAGTAAGAGTTAAAAATGTATCCATAGATTCCTTCATCATATCTCCACACATCAAATTTCAACCACATGATCAATGGAAAAAATGTGAAGAAAATAGTATTCAAAGGAGTTGGAACTCCAATAAACGAATCTGTTTGACGTGTATCTAAATTAAACTTGGCTAATCGGAACATTGAGAAAAATGGAATCACTAAGGCAAAGAATGGCAACCATTTAATCGAAGCATCCATTTGGTTCGGCACATTGTAAAAAACTGCGTTCACCCAATTTTGAATTTCAAAATGAACATGTGAAGTGAAACTTGTTGCCTCATACGGAACATCAATGTAAATTGATACAATGATCACAACCATCATTAATAATCCAGGGGCAAGACCGAACGTAATCATGTCAGCTAATGAGTCCAACTGTTTTCCCATTTCTCCACTTACTTTTAATTTTCTTGCCAAAAAGCCGTCAAAAAAGTCAAATAATCCACCTAAAAAAATGGCAAACGGCGCCAAATCAATTCTTCCCGCCAATGTTAAAATAATGGACAATACTCCGCACATTAAATTCGCAGCGGTAAATAGATTGGGTATATTAAACATTCTCATTGAGCAAATATTAATTTAAGTATTGTATTCTTAGTTAAATGCCTTATTTTTACACTACCATTATTCGATAATCCTACAAAGAACACAATTTTTTAGTGAATATGCTGTTTATTATGTCTAAATTTCATTTTATAAAATTCAATATCGTGAGAAATATTTCAACGGCCCTATTCACAATTATCCTGTTTTCAGCCTATTCACAAGAATCGACTGTAGCCCCAAAATATTCAAATGAATTCTTAGCGATTGGTGTTGGTGCGGACGCTTTAGGTCTTGGGAACGCCATGGTTGCTCAAACAAATGATGTGAATTCTGGTTATTGGAATCCAGCAGGATTGACTGGCGCTAATAAATGGTTGGATATTAGTCTTATGCACTCGCCTTTTTTTAGTGGAATATCCAAATATGATTATTTAGGACTTTCTCATGCCATTGACGATAAAAGTACAGTTGGCTTTTCTATCATTCGATTTGCCGTTGATGACATTCCAAATACTACGCAGCTTATCGACAACAATGGAAACATCAATTATGACAACATCACAACCTTCACAGCTGCAGACAATGCGTTTTTATTTACGTATGCCCGAAAACTGAAAAAAGAAGGATTAAGTGTTGGTGGAAATTTTAAACTAATCCATCGAAAAGTGGGTGATTTCGCAAAATCATGGGGATTTGGTCTTGATGCTGGAGTTCAATATAAAATCAAAGATAAATGGAAATTTGGCGTAATGGCACGAGACGTTACCTCAACGTTCAATGCTTGGGTTTTTAATTTGGATCAACAGATGCAAGAAGTTTTCGTTTCAACCGGAAATGAATTACCAAAAAATGGATTAGAACTTACATTACCGCGCATTATTTTGGCTGCTCATGGAAAATTTGAACTTGGAAAAGGAATTTACGCAGCAAGTGAAATCGATTTAGATGTTACAACTGATGGTAAACGAAATGTATTGATTAAGTCGGGTGTTCTTTCGGTTGATCCTCATGCAGGAGTAGAATTCGGTTTTAAAAAATATGTGGCCGTGCGTTTTGGCGTATCGAATCTTCAATACATCAAGCAATTTGATGATTCTCAGAAATTAAGTCTTCAACCAAACGTTGGTATAGGATTAGCCTTTAAAAATTTCAAGTTAGATTATGCCCTAACAAATTTTGGAAATTCATCGAATTTGTATTCACATGTCGTTTCTTTAAAAGTAAGTCTTGACAGGCCAAAAAATATGAAATAATATGAAAAAAATCTACGCTTTATTACTATTCATATTCGCTTTTTTCGGGGTTTCGAAAGCTCAAACCTACGGAAATGAATGGATTCAATACGGTCAAAAATATTATTCTTTTGAAGTATATTCAACAGGAATTCACAAATTGGATTATATGGCATTAAGTGCTGCCAATGTTCCACTAACAAGTTTCTCAACAGAAAATATTCAGCTTTTTGGTCGTGAACAAGAAATTCCAATCTACGTTGAAGATGGCGGTGATTCTAGTTTTGATTTTGGGGATTACATTTTGTTTTATGCAGAAAAAAATGATGGTTGGCTTGATACTACCTTATATGAAACAGCCCAAGACGTTGGAAATCCAAAGTTTAGTTTGTACAACGATACCATTCAATATTTTTTCACTTGGAACAATTCTACTACTAATTTGCGTTTTATGGATGAAACGGATGTAGATTTTAACTCTTATACACCTTCCAATTATATTCTTTCCGAAACCTATCAAAGCTTTTTCAACGCATACAATGAAGGCGAAAAAACATCAGATGCCTCAAGTTCCTTTTACACGTCAGGTGAAGGTTGGGGAAGTACAGCAATCAACGGTGTTTCAGGTTATACCTGGGATTTCAGTTCTACCCAATTAACTCAACTCTATCAAGGTTCAGATGCGCCGTTTGTAAAGTACAAAGCAGTAACTGTAGGTGTTTCCAATGCGAGCTTTAGCGGTACAGGAAATCACCATTCGAGACATACAATTGGTTCTTCAAACTACGTATTAGAAGACACCATTTTTATTGGATATAAAGCTATTCAGATTGAATCGCAATTTCCTGTTTCTGTTTTACCTAGTTCAGGAAACTCCAATTTTAAAGTTCAAATTATCGGCGATCAAGGTGCATTAACCGATTATCAATCTATCAATTATTGGTCATTTACATATCCAAAAACACCTAGTTTATCAGGCCAAACATTTTCCAAATTCAATGTAAAGAACAATTCGTTAGAAAGTAAAATTCGTTTGGATTTGTCAAGTGTTGCTTACGTTGATCCAATGGTTTTTGTTTTGGGTGATACTCCAAGACGCATTCCATTAATTTCAAACGGAGGAAATTACAGCACCTTGATTCCTAATAGTGCTTCTGGCGACGAACAAACTGTTATTTATCAAGAAAAAAGTACATTCATTACTATTGGAGCATTAACACCGGTAAATGGCACTGGAGATTTTACAAATTTTGCGAATCTGAGTCCTGAGAAAGCCCTATTAATGATATACAACCCTGCTTTGCAAGCTGCTTCCGCAGATTATGCAGCTTACCGAAATTCTACAGCAGGTGGTAATTACAATGTTATCTTGGCTAATTGCAACGAATTGTATCAGCAATTTGGTGGTGGAATTGAAAAACACATCAATGGTATACGTCGTTTTGCACATTACATGTACGATGCGGCAAGCCAAAAACCTGTTGGTTTATTTTTAATGGGTAAAGGAATTCGTGAAGCGAATGTTACAGGAACAACAGTTACAGGTCCAGGAACAAGAACGAGTCCTGCAAACTTCGCTCTTTCGTTGATTCCGTCTTTTGGCCAACCTTCGAGTGATAATTGTATTACGTCAAATTTACCAGGCACAACGAAATGGACTCCATTAATTCCGACAGGAAGGGTTGCGGCAAAGACCAATCAAGAATTAGCTGATTACTTGGAAAAAATTCAAGCATTTGAAGCAAATCAAGATCAAGCTAGCGTATATAATTCATCAACAAAAGATTGGCAAAAGCAAATTTTACATTTTAGTGGTGGAACAGACGCCAACCAAATGTCAACCTTCCAAGGTTATTTGTCAGCGATGAAATACAT
>JACCDQ011852763.1_pt1 | contig 12685 bp, 10 predicted proteins | sample 7446031 | NCBI WGS metagenome assembly JACCDQ01 (sample SAMN15323442, study PRJNA562643) | freshwater metagenome | isolation source: river surface water | place: USA:Blue River Watershed | collected 2017-08-17
TAGATGTGACCACCGCTACCCCGGCAGGGGTGGTCAGCGCCATCAATGGCGCCAACAAGGGAATTACGGCCCAGTTGCTCAACACCGGCGATGCCACCAAGCCCTACACCATCGTGGTGACTGGAGAAACAGGTTCCAGCAAAAGCTTCACACTGACCAGCGCAGAAGTTTCGGCGTTGAATTTTGGTACAGGCCCAGACGACCCCACCAACCCATCACTTGCGAATCTCGCAGATGCTGGTAACGCCAGCTTCACAGTCGATGGTCTGACGATCAGCCGCAGCAGCAACACCATCAGCGATGTGATTCCGGGTGTCAAGCTGGATCTTTACACCCCCACCACCGGCAACGCCCGCATCGACCTCAGCCGGGACAGCAGCGGCATTGAAGAAAAACTCAATGCCTTGGTCACCGCCTACAACGACTTCATGGACAACATGAAGATCCTGGGGGACAAATCGAGCGATGTGGAGACGTATGGCGGCGCCCTCTCGGGCGACAGCTTTTTGTCCAGCATCAAGGCTCAGGTGCGCAACCTGGTCATGGGCAATTCCAGCACCCCTGGCACCACGCTCAAGGCCGCGCGCGATGTGGGCATTGAAATTGACCGCTACGGAAAAATGAGCTTGGACACCACCAAGCTCGAGTCCGCGTTGAAGAACAACTTCTCCGACGTCGTGACCCTGTTTTCTGCGAACACCAACAACAAAACCGTTTACTCGCCCCTGCCGGGCGGCGTTGCGGGTGATGGCCTCAAGAAAATCGATGCCATGCTACGCAGCGACGGCGACATCGCCCGTCAAACCGACAACACCAACGCCTTGATCGAACGGCAAAAGGCCGAACTGACCAAGCTGGAAACACGCATGGAAAAGCTGCTGCAGCGCTACACCCGGCAGTTCAGCGCCATGGACTCGATCGTTGGCAGCATCAACAGCCAGCGCACCAGCCTTCAGAGCAGCATGGAAGGCCTGATGGCCGCGTACACCAAGGGTTAAACCGGTGTCGTGGGGCTGATTTCAGGCCTCAAGTTTCCCGCCAGACGGCCGATTCATGGGTTGTAGTCAACACAAAACCAGGAATCCATCATGCGGGCCTCTACGATGTATGCAGATGTTCAAGTGCAAACCGGCGTTGCCGGCGCCGACAGCGTTCGTCTGATTCAGATGCTGTTCGACGGCTTGCTCGAGAGCTTCTCCATTGCCCGCGGGCACATCGAACGCAAGGATATCCAAGGCCGCTCGGAAGCCATTGACCGCGCCAACCGGATCATTTTGGGCTTGCAAACCGCACTGGACTTCGAAAAAGGCGGCGAACTCGCCCAGAACCTGAACGAGCTCTATGCCTACGTGCTGCGTCGCCTGATGCAGGTCAACCTCAAAAACGACCTGGACGTCCTCGGCGAAGTCCATGGCCTGATGGAAGACATTGCCAAGGCCTGGAGCACGCTGCCGCAAACCACGCGCAACTACACGCCCCATTTGCGGATCGTGAACTGATTGACCTTTTCCCAGCCCTCCTCCCCCTTCTTTTAAGGAGAACACCATGAGTGCAGACATTTCCGCCATCACCGCCAGCAAGGACGTTGCCGCTGTCGCCGCACCGAGCATGGAGCCTCGTGCCGCGGTGGTCACACACCAAACCCAGCAAGCCAGCGCCGAAGAGAGCCGCGAGGCCCTGCGTGCAGCCCTGAAAGACCTCAACAACGAGATGTCCCAGACCCAAAAAGGCCTGCACTTCTCCTTGGACGAACGCCTGGGCCGATCCATCATTACTGTAGAAAACGCCAAAACTGGCAATGTCATTCGCCAGATTCCCGACCCAGCGGCCCTGAAAGTGGCTCACAACATTGAGCAGCTCAAAGGCGTGCTGCTGGACGAAGACATCTGAAGCTCTTGCCTTCCCCCGCCCAAAGGACCATTATTGAGGTCTTTTGGGCTCTTATTTGGTCAAAAAAAGTCACATCTGGTGCTGCCTGCCCCGGTAGCCGACCCCAAACTCATGCCTCCCGACCCCCTTCAGGGGCCGGGATAAATTTGTTTGAAAATTTTCCTAAAGTATTCCAGGCTCGTGCCGATCCACAAGATAACGGTCCTGTCTCATGCGTGCGTGAGGCAGATTTCGGTTCACTTACCTTGTCGATGCCATGAACACTGAAATCAGCAGTCTCGGCTCTTACATGCCCCCCGCCACGGCCAAACCGGCCCCGGCCGCGGGCCAACCCACGCCCGCCACCCTGCCCCAAAACAGCCAGGATGCAGCAGACACCGCGCCCCGCGGCACCGAGGCCGCCGTGCGGGTGGCCCCTGCCGCCAGCTTGCAAAAGACGGAAAACACGCGCACGGTCGAATCGGCCGCCGCCCAGGCCGCTGAGCAAAAGGCCAACAGCCGCAAAGTCCAGGAGCAGCGGGCCGAGCTGGAAGCCGCCCTGGAAAAGCTGAACCAACACATGCGTGACAACGCGCGCGACATCGAGTTCAACGTGGACGAGGTGACCGACCGCACCGTGATCACGGTGCGCCAAAGCGAAACCGGCGAAATCATCCGCCAGATCCCTTCTGACGGCCTGCTGGAATTTGCCCACCAGGTAGAGATGCAGCTGCAAGACCCCAAGGGCCTGCTGTTCAACAGCGAAACCTGAGCATCACGAACAGACCGTTGGAGTGAACCCCACTAAAAACCCGGCCATGCCGGGTTTTTAGTTGTCACTCAACAGGTGTCTTGTCTGACTGATTTGCGTTTGACACAACACAAGCCGATTTTTTGACCATTAGCCGCACCGGATCAGGCACAAAAAAACCCGGCACAAGTGCCGGGTTTTTGAAAGGCGACGATCAGATCTTCGCCTGCGCTGCCAATTACTGCAGCAGAGACAGCACCGTCTGCGGCTGCTGGTTGGCCTGGGCCAACATGGCCATGCCGGCTTGCTGGATGATCTGCGTGCGTGCCAACTCGGTCGTCGCTGCGGCGTAATCCGTATCCAGGATGCGGCTGCGCGAGAACGAGGCGTTCTGCGACACATTGGTCAGGTTGTCACCAGCAAAGGTGAGGCGGTTCATGATGGAACCGTAGACAGCCAGCTCTTGGTCCACGTTGGCCATGGCATTGTCCAGACGCCCAATAGCCTGATTAGAGCCAGCCTGAGTCTTGATCTGGGTGTCGTTCAAGCGAGCACTGCCAGAGAAAACAGCAGTTGAAGCAGGCGCAATGGCGGCTGTAGCAGTACTGCCAGCGGCAACTGTAGTTTCCGTGACAGTAGTTGCTGAAGTACCTGCGGTTCGAGTAGTGGTATCAGCATAGTGCTTTAGATCACCAATTGCACGCCCTTCCGCATCACGGACATAGATGTCATTGCCCACACGGGTCAGAGACACATTGGAATAACCCGCAGTGTCTGTGATGGCCTTGGTCATCTGAGTCTCGAAATCAACGAGCTCCTCCTCGGTCATCGTTGCTCCGGCAATCGAACGCGTCAAATCAAAATTGATTGTTTGAGTCCCTGAAGCGCCGTTGTTAATAGCATCCTGGGCGATGGTGAACTGGAAGTACTGCTTCCCAGTCAGACTGGACAAAGTCCATTTAGATTCGCTGGCCACGGCAGGCACACCCAGGTTGTAGGAAAAGTCTTTCAACCCAACGTTGATCACTTGGTTGGGGTTCGCACCTACTTGGAACTTCACGTTGCGCACGCCAGAGCCGACATCCGAGCTGGTTCCAGCCGCACCGACTTCGGTGTTGTTAAGAATGTTCATCGCGTTCCACTGCGTGTTGGTGGAAATACGGGAAATCTCTCGACCCAGCTGCTGGTATTCCAGGTCCAGGGCATAGCGATCGCTGCTGGTGTTGGTGTCGTTGGCCGATTGCACCGCCAGCTCGCGCATGCGCTGCAGCATGTTGGTCACTTCGGTCAGGGCGCCTTCAGCAGTTTGCAGCATGGAAATACCATCGTTGGCATTTCGGACCGATTGGTTCAGGCCACGGATCTGGGCGGTCAGCTTGGTACTGATGGCCTGACCAGCTGCGTCGTCGGACGCGCTGTTGCTGCGCTTACCGGTCTACAGCTTCCCCATCGCTTCCGACAGATTGCGGTTGTTCACCGTCAGGTTGTTCTGGGTGATCAACGATTTGAAGTTCGTATTGATTACGGACATCTCGCTTCTCCTTAAAGCTTAGTCATTTCATGGGCAAAACAGGGAGTTTTGGGACCAATGACAGGTTGAATCAAAAGACCCAAGAAAAACTTGAGTCACTTTCTTGCAAATTTTTATCTCCTTCATATTTATTCAGGTTACTTGAGCAGGGTTAAGACTGAGTTGGGCAACTGGTTGGCCTGGGTCAACATGGCCATGCCGGCTTGCTGGATGATTTGCTTACGAACCACCTCGGTGGTAGTGGCCGCATAGTCCGTGTCAAATAAGCGGCTGCGGGAAAAACTTGTGGATTGGGCGGCGCGCATGACCGTATCCCCAGCGCGCTCCAGGCGGTTCATGACCGATCCAAACTTGGTTTGCTCTGCATCGACGAGAAGCATGGCGCTGTCGATTCGCCCCACGGCAACGTTGGCATCTTCTTGCGTCGAAATGCGTGTGTCGTTTAAACGAGCAGTGCCTGAAAATACAGCGGTAGAAGTGGGCGCTGCCGCTACAGTCGCGGTTTGTCCCGTACTGACGGTTGCCCCTGAGTAGCCAATAGTGGTACCGCGCGTTTCGGAAGTTGACCCCCCCGTGATGCTGGCACCAGCGTACGCCCATTGCTGATCGGCATACGAATAATTGATTGAGAAAGAGGTTCCGGTTGTACTGACCGTATATGCAGATGAAACACCTTGGGCAGTGATCGCAGCCCTCAGTTTGTTAACCAGGTCTTCCATTTCACTACCCTCTCCTGTAGTGATGACAGAACCTGCGATTCGATTGGATAAATCAAAACTGAAATTTCTCCCATTCATTGAAACATTCAGGTTTTGCTTTCCCTTGATATCGCCAATAGAAAACGTTGTTTTCGTATTGGTGAAATGGTCTATGTAGTAGGTATAGGTATTGGGCGAAGTCCCTCCGGTATGTGTGCTGTAATAGTAGCTTGGATAGGTATTTCCGACAGTAAAACCCGTTGTAGTACCACGTGTGGCGGCAGTTGACCCACCCGTTAACGCAGTGACAGCGATAGATCGTCCCTCAGCGTCCTTGATGAAAATGTCATTAGCCACACGTGTAACTGACACGTTGCTGTAACCCGTCGCATCCGTGATGGCCCTGGTCATCTGGGTCTCAAAGTCAACCAACTCGTCTTCAGTCATGGTCGCTGCAGCGATAGGACGACTCAAGTCAAAACTGACAGTTTGTGTGCCAGTTGTCCCGTTGTTAATGAGATCCTTAGAGATGGAAAACTGGAAATACTGCTTGTCTCGCATGTCTCCAAGGGTCAGTTTGGTCTCCTGCGTTTTCGCGGCAACCCCCAGGTTGTAAGAAAAGTCTTTCAACCCCACATTGATGACTTGGTTTGAATTGGCACCCACGTGGAATTTGACGTTCCGCAGGCCGTTGCTCACATCACTGCTCGTTCCAGCAGCGCCGACCTCGGTGGTGTTGAGAAGATTCATCCCATTCCACTGCGTGTTGGTGGCAATGCGTGAAATTTCCCGGTTGAGTTGTTGGTACTCCTGATCCAGGGCGTACCTGTCCTGGCCAGTATTCGTATCGTTGCCAGCCTGTATCGCCAACTCACGCATGCGGTTGAGGATGTTGTTCACCTCGGACAAAGCGCCGTCAGCCGTCTGCATCATGGAAATGCCATCGTTGGCGTTTCGCATGGCCTGGTTCAAGCCCTGGATTTGCGTGGTCCGCAAATTGCCCATAGACACGCCCGACGCGTCATCAATCGCAGAATTGATGCGTTTACCCGTCGACAATTGCTCCATCGCATTGCCCAGGGTGCGATTGTTCACAGCCAAGTCGTTATGAACGACAAGCGCGCTGTAATTCGTATTGATGGTGGTCATAAAACCTGCTCCTCATTCGCAGCAATCATGGGAAAAAGAAACCCGGAGCCAGGCCGGGCTCTTGTTCGCTGGCGAAAGTGGATATGACATCCCTCAGGACGCCATATCAGCCGATTACTGCAACAGAGACAGCACGGTCTGCGGCTGCTGGTTCGCCTGGGCCAACATGGCCATACCGGCTTGCTGGATGATCTGCGTGCGTGCCAGCTCGGTCGTGGCCGAAGCGTAATCGGCGTCCAGAATCCGGCTGCGCGAGAACGAGGTGTTCTGCGACACATTGGTCAGGTTGTCACCGGCAAAGGTCAGTCGATTCATCACCGAACCAAACGTAGCCAGTTCGTGGTCCACGTTGGCCATGGCATTGTCCAATCGAGAAATAGCTAGGTTGGAGCCAGCTTGGGTCTTGATCTGGGTATCGTTCAGGCGTGCGCTTCCAGAAAACACCGCTGAGGATGCTGGATCAATAGCAGCTGTTGCTGTACTGCCTGCGCGAATGGAGGAACCATCAATGTCCGTCATTGTTCCACCCGTGACGCTCGATGTGTAAGTTGTTCCCCATCGCAGCGCGGAAACATCTGCGCCGGAGCTACCAGTACCATCAAGTATAGAGCGACCTTCTGCATCACGCACATAGATGTCATTGCCTACACGGGTAACCGCCACATTTGAATAGTCTGCGTTGTCCGTGATGGCTTTATTCAGCTGGGTCTCGAAATCAACCAGTTCATCTTCAGTCAGAGCAGTACCACCAGAATGGATTGCACGGGTCAAACTGAAGGAAATCGCTGATCCACTGCCAATTTTGAAAGTAAAGTACTGAGCCTGACCAGTTGACAAACTGGTCCCCAATGTGAACTTTGTTTCACTGGCCACAGCTGGCACACCCAGGTTGTAGGAGAAGTCTTTCAGGCCAATGTTGATCACTTGGTTCGGATTGGCGCCAACCTGGAACTTCACGTTGCGCACGCCAGATCCCACATCTGAGCTGGTTCCTGCCACACCGACTTCGGTGTTGTTGAGAATGTTCATCGCGTTCCACTGCGTGTTGGTGGCAATGCGGGAGATCTCACGGCCCAGCTGCTGGTATTCCAGGTCCAGGGCATAGCGATCGGTACTGGTGTTGGTGTCGGTGGCAGATTGAACTGCCAGTTCACGCATGCGCTGGAGCATGTTGGTCACTTCGGTCAGCGCACCTTCAGCCGTCTGAATCATGGAAATGCCGTCGTTGGCGTTGCGCACCGACTGGTTCAAGCCACGGATCTGGGCGGTCATCTTGTTGCTGATGGCCAGACCTGCCGCGTCGTCCGAAGCGCTGTTGATGCGCTTACCGGTCGACAGTTTTTCCATGGCTTCCGACAGATTGCGGTTGTTCACCGTCAGGTTGTTCTGGGTAATCAGCGATTTGAAGTTGGTGTTGATGACGCTCATTTCATGGCTCCTGGTTAGGAAATCAATTCAAAAGATGGTTATGAATGGAGCCAGCTAGAAGGCTCCATCCGAAGTCAAGTTCACTGCAACAAAGACAGCACCGTCTGCGGCTGCTGGTTGGCCTGCGCCAACATGGCCATGCCCGCCTGTTGGATGATCTGGGTACGTGCCAGTTCCGTGGTAGCCGATGCGTAATCGGTGTCCAGAATCCGGCTGCGTGAGAACGAAGTGTTCTGTGACACATTGGTCAAGTTGTCACCGGCAAACGTCAGACGGTTCATGATCGAACCAAAGGTAGCCAGCTCATGGTCCACATTGGCCATGGCGTTGTCCAAGCGGGAAATCGCGAGGTTAGAAGTAGCTTGGGTCTTGATATCCGTATCATTCAGACGAGCACTGCCAGAGAAGACAGCTGAGGAAGCTGGCTCAATCCCTGCAGTTGCAGTTGTACCCGCACGAACCACTGTCTCCAGTACAGTGGAATTCAGCGTTGTACGTCCTGTTTCAGCATAAGCTTTCAAATCCCCAATGGTTCTGCCCTCCGCATCGCGGACATAGATGTCCGTACCGACTCGCGTGACTGACACATTGGAAAATCCACTGGTATCAGTCAAGGCCTTGTTCATCTGCGTCTCAAAGTCGACCAACTCTTCTTCCGTCATGGAGGAGCCGGCGATCGCCCTGGTCAATGTGAAATCAACGTTGACAGCCGAGCCCGCATCGTTATTGATGGTGAAACGGAAATATTGCTTTCCAGTGGGATCAAAATCTGTCGCATCTGTGAAGTCAGTATCAGAGCCAGAGTTAGCGTTGTACTGTGCAAGCGAAAATTTCGACTCACTGGCAGCTGCAGGCACACCCAAGTTATAGGAGAAATCCTTTAAACCAATGTTGATCACCTGGTTGGGATTGGCACCCACTTGGAATTTCACGTTGCGCACACCTGAACCCACATCCGAGCTTGTCCCTGCCACACCGACTTCGGTGTTGTTGAGAATGTTCATCGCGTTCCACTGCGTGTTGGTGGCAATGCGCGAGATTTCACGAGCCAGCTGCTGATACTCCAGGTTCAGGGCATAGCGGTCGCTACTGGTGTTGGTGTCGGTGGCCGATTGCACCGCCAACTCACGCATGCGCTGGAGCATGTTGGTCACTTCGGTCAGAGCGCCTTCGGCGGTCTGGACCATGGAGATGCCGTCGTTGGCGTTGCGCACCGACTGGTTCAAACCACGGATCTGGGCCGTCATCTTGTTGCTGATGGCCAGGCCAGCAGCATCGTCCGAGGCGCTGTTGATGCGCTTACCGGTGGACAGTTTTTCCATCGCGTCCGACAGGTTGCGGTTGTTCACCGTCAGATTGTTCTGGGTGATCAGCGATTTGAAGTTGGTATTGATGACGCTCATTGCATTGCTCCTGATTGGGCTTTCAATGTGGGATGACAGAGGCCTGGGGCACCTGCCGGAACACGGGGCAGAAATCGGTCAGCCAATTTCTGTTGGAACATGAATCGGTCATGCCAGGCACAACTTGAGGCCCCGCGTGCAAATTCCGACTTCCAGGCAGCGCCAGTCCGTGGCCGTTACTGAATAGGGGACGGCTCAAGCACCTCTGGAATAATCCAGTCTGCTGATCGCTCCCCCAGCTGAAGCCCTCATGACCCTGCCCTCTGATCCCCCTAGCCAAGCGCCAGATTGCTGGCAGTGCCGGCACTTTGGGCTGACCTACGAGCCCCGCCGCCCCTACCTGTGTCGCCTGATGGGCTTCAAAAGCCCCCAGCTGCCCTGCCGCGATGTGCTGCAGGCCGATGGGCGCCACTGCCGGGGTTTTGAAGCGAAGCCACCCCGCGCCTGATCGGCTGTTGACTTTCCGACACCCCGACGGCCTGACCGGGGTCAGGGCCGCCAAAACCCTGACAGAAGCGGCAAAAAGACCGGCAACCCAGGGTTTTTGTGTGTTGGCACACCTTTTGCATCTTGCCGCCTATCTCAAAGTAAGAAGGGCCCGCAAGGATGAACAGCCGATTCGAATTTGCCGCTGCAGACGTTGCCGCCGGGCAGACGTGCGCGGTGTGGCTGGATCCGACCGCCACACTCGGATCGCATGAACGCGAACAGCTGGCCGCTGCCGGCTGGCAAGTTCACGCGGTTCGCACCCTGGACGACCTGCCAGACGCTGCGGCCAATGCCAGCTGCATTGTGCTGCGCTTGCGCTTTGACACCGACACCCTTTTGAGCGTGCAAGACACGCTGGCCCGCGCTGGATTGCAGCTCCCTCTGGTGTGCCGACTCGACGCCGGCGCCTTGGACCTGGCCATAGCCGTGGCCCATGCCGGCATCCGCCATGTGGTCCGCGCCGACGACTGGAGCGCCAAACGCTGGCGTGAGCTGGCCGAAACCTTGCGCACCCAAGACGCAGAAGCCCCCCCCCAAGAACCCGCCAAGGCGGTTGCCGCCCCCCCACAAGCGCCCCCTTTGGCCCCAAGGCCACGCCCGCTGGAAGCCGTGTTCGTGGACCCGGCCAGCCAATGCCTGCTGGCCCTGGCCCGCCGTGTGGCCCAGACCGATGTGACCGCTTTGCTGATCGGCCCCACGGGCGCCGGCAAAGAAGTGCTGGCCCGCGTGCTGCACGAAGCCTCGCCCCGGGCCAATGGGCCTTTTGTGGCCTGCAACTGCGCCGCCCTGCCAGACGCCCTGATCGAAGACATGCTGTTTGGCCACGAGCGTGGCGCCTTCACCCACGCCCACCGCGACCACAAAGGCCTGTTCGAGCAGGCCCAAGGCGGCACCCTGTTCCTGGACGAAATCGCCGAGATGTCGCCGCACCTGCAAACCAAGCTGCTGCGTGTGCTGCAAGAACGTGAGTTGACCCGCCTGGGCGGCCAAAGCCCAATTCGGTTGGATGTGCGCGTGATCGCGGCCACCAACAAGGACCTGCGCCAGGCCATGCTGGCCCGTGAATTCCGCGAAGACCTTTACTACCGCATTGCCACCTTCAAGCTGCGGCTGTTGCCGCTGGCTGAACGGCCTGGCGACATCATGCCGCTTGTGGCCCATTGCCTGAGCAAGTACGGACGCCCCGGCATGCGCTGGCCCCTCACGGTCGAAGCGCGCGAAATGCTGCTGCAGTACCCCTGGCCAGGCAATGTGCGTGAACTCGAAAACGTGATCAAACGGGCCACCGTTTTGAGTGCGGACGGCACCATTGGCGCGGCCCAACTCATGTTTGACGACTGGGTTGGCATCGACTCGCCTACCGCATGGCCCGAAGAAATGGCAGCAGCATCGCCAGCCAGCACCCAAACCGCACTGGTGGTGGAAACCCCTGCCAACGCCGACCTGGGTCAGGCGGTCCGACAAAACGAACACCAGATCATCCTGGCCGCCCTGGCCGCCACCCGCAGCAAAAACGAAGCCGCCCAGCGGCTGGGCATCAGCCCGCGCACCCTGCGCTACAAGATGGCCCGACTGCGTGAGAACGGTCTGAACCTGGCGCTGGCCAAAGCGTCCTGAACACCGAAAGGCACACCATGATCGAGCGCATCAACTCCCAGGCCAACATTGAATCCATGTTGCAGACCCTGCGCAGTGTTCAGGCCCAGGCTTCTGGCGATTTGCCCACCCCTGGCGCGGTTGCCGGCCAGTCCGAACGGATCCAGGCCCCGCATTTCGGCGACCTGATCAAAAACGCCGTCGACCAAGTCAATGTCGCGCAAACAGAAACCCGCGACCTGCAAGCGGCTTACGAGCGCGGCGCCAACATCCCCCTGACCGATGTGGTGCTGAGCATGCAGAAATCGTCACTGGCCTTCGAAACCACGCTGCAGATCCGCAACAAGGTGATGCGTGCGTACGAAGACATCCTGAGCATGCCGGTGTGATGACCGCAGGCCTGAAAACAAGATCTTGAGAGCATCATCATGACGACTGCAACCTTGAACCCGGCCAGCGCCGACATGGCACCGGCCTCTGCCCCCAGCGGCGGCAATGCCGTGGCCACGACCACGAGCACGCCACCCAGCGCAGCCGGCAGCACGCAGCTGGTCGAAAGCAAGCCGACCAAAGCCGACCCGGCCCTGATCGCACAAGCCAAGCAAATCATCAGCCAGCCAGCGGTGCGCAAGGCCCTGCCCGGCATCATTGCGCTGGGCATCTTGATCTTGTTTGGCATGGTTTACATGGCCATGAACGCCACGCCTTACAAACCGGTCATGCCCGGACTGTCCGAGAGCGACCAGCAAGCCGCCTTTGACGCTTTGCGCAAGGGTGCGTTCGAACCCCGCATCGACACCAGCACCGGACAGTTGCAGCTGCCCAACAACCGTTACCACGAAGCCCGGATCTTCCTGGCCTCGCAAGGTTTGCCGCGTGGCGGCACCACCGGCCTGGAAGCCCTCAAAGGGCAATCGTCGATGACGACCAGCCAGTTCATGGAGCAGGTGCAGGTCAATGCGGCCATGGAACAAGAGTTGGCCCGGACCATCTTGCAGATCGCCACCATCCAGAGCGCCCGCGTGCACCTGGCCGCGCCCAAGCAAAGCGTGTTCGTGCGTGACCGCACGCCGCCCAAAGCTTCGGTCGTCGTCTCGCCCCACCCGGGTCGGGCCGTGTCGGCCTCGCAGGTGCAGGCCATTGTGCACCTGGTGTCGTCGAGCGTGCCTTATCTGACGGCCGACAACGTGACCGTGGTCGACAACGTGGGCAAGCTCATGACCGAGTCGACCAGTGAACTCAAGCTGGGGCTGACCGCCGCGCAAACCCAGCACAAGCAGCAGCTCGAAGAGGTTTACCGCAACCGCATCATCCAGATCCTCGCGCCCATGGTGGGCGAGGCCAATGTGCGTTCTCAGGTGAACCTGACACTGGATTTCACCCAGATCGAAAGCACCACCGAGGATTACGACACGCGCGAAAAAGGTCCCAAGACCCGTTCCGAGGTGTTGGCCGAAGACCGTGGTGCCAAGCTCAGTGCAGAAGGTGTTCCGGGCGCCCTTTCCAACAGGCCACCCCCACCCACCACCACAAACACCAACACCAGTGTGGACCCCAACAAGGGGCAGACCGAGTCGAACCAGACGCTCAGCAGCCGCCAGACGCGCAATTACGAACTTGACCCGACCATCCGCCGCATCAGCAACGCCACGGGTGGCGTGCAGCGGGTCAGCGTGGCGGTCGTGATCAACGAGCGTCCGGCACCCGCGTCCAAGGATGGCGACAAGAAGGATGCCAATGCACCGGCCACCGTGAGCTACACCCCGCAGGA
>JACCDQ010851585.1_pt1 | contig 12683 bp, 11 predicted proteins | sample 7446031 | NCBI WGS metagenome assembly JACCDQ01 (sample SAMN15323442, study PRJNA562643) | freshwater metagenome | isolation source: river surface water | place: USA:Blue River Watershed | collected 2017-08-17
GATAATCGTCAAAATTATGGCGAACAGCGTTGGGTAACGCTAGGATTATTAGGACTTAAAGTTGTGGTTATTATCCACACAGAAACCGAAACTGAAATTCGTCTTATTTCAATGCGTGAGGCAAACAACCATGAACAATCACTCTTCTTTAGAAATCTCTGATCTGCAAGACGAATATCCTGAAGTCACTCAAACAGATTTAGACCGTGCCGTTTTTCGGGTAGGTCTTAAGCCTTCGCCACGCAAGCAATCTATTATGATTGATCTAGACGAAACTTTAATTGCTTATTTTAAGTTAAAAGCAGGAGAAGAGGGTTATCAATCGCTGATTAGTGAAATCTTAAGACAATCAGTGAGTCAAGAAGAATTACAAGGTTGTTTACCCTAGCGATCGCCCCTAAACTCCGAACTCATAAGGCGATCGACCTCTAAACCTTGAACTCATACTGCGATCGCACTTTCAAACAGGATAGGAAACGGCGATCACCTATTTTCAATTATAAATAATGAAACCGCGATCGCTTCTTTTCAATTACAAATAATAAAAACTGCGACGGGATCAAAAAATCACTTTTTTATCAGGCAAGCAAAAATTCTTGGGGAGTGAGTATTCTGATCATTTGAAATGGATTTAAAACTAATAGGTCTTGATCTCCCGTAATAATATAATCAGCTTTTCCATTAATGGCCAGTTCTAGAAATTTATTATCTTTGGGGTCACGACAAACACGAATTGTCTCAACAATTTCAATAATTTTTACTGACTCTAGTAAATCATTTAAAAAAGTAGTGCGAGCCGACAATGAAAGATATTTATCAAATTTTTTAGACCTTCCAAACAAGTCTTGAAGTTCTGCGATCGCCGCCGCCGACATCAAAACGCAATCCTCTCTAAGAGCCTTATCTAAAGCTTGACGAGGAATCGAATGTTTAAAGAGGGCAGCACTAAGGATTACATTAGAATCCAGAACAATTCTTTTAGTCTTCATTCAGAATAGATTCTAAAATTTCTGGAGTAAGACCGTTCTTTTCGGCTTCATCACTCAATTCATCCATTGTTATTTGTAACTTACTAATATTAATAGCCTCCTTGAGCCATTGATTCATTAGTGCCTGAATTTGTTGTTGTTGTTCAGGTTGAAATGATTGAAAAGCTTGAGCTATTTCAGGGTCAACTTGAATAGGAATTGCAGTCATAATGGTTAAATCTTATAGAGTTTTCTCGTTACACAACACTATTATAGTCTTTTTCACATTTTTCTAACGGACAAGAAAGGCGATCATCCCTAAAACCTGAACTCATACTGCGATCATACCTTAAAATCAAACAACAGGAACAGCGATCGCACTTTCAAACAGGATAGGAAACAGCGATCGCCCCAAAACTCATACTGCAATCCTCTCTAAGCCATGAACTTATACTGCGATCACTCTTAAACCCTTAACTTAATAATGCGATCACCCTTTTTAACCACACATAACAAAACCGAGATCGCTACTCATTGTTAAGTCTATAAAGCCAACCAACTAAACATTTCTGCTACCGATAATTGCCAATTCTGAAGACCCTCTAAAGCTGGCAGTTGATCCTCCTGTTCTTTAACATCAGGTAAACTTTGGGGATAAAAAATAGTGACAGACTCATCCATCGGATCAATTAACCAGGCTAACTGGGTTCCCTGTTTAAGCGCAAACACAATCTTTTTAATCACTCGATTAGTAGATTGTTCAGGAGAAAGAATTTCAATTAACCAATCGGGAGGAATTTCAAATTTATTTGCGACCTTTCCCTCAACCGTTCTCGGAATATGATCCCAAGTAAATATGGCTATATCAGGAACAATGGCCTGTCCCGCAAAAACACAACGTAATTCAGGGAAAGCATAACAGCTTTTGTCTGGTTTACCTAATTGATTAATACGCATTAGTAGCTCATTTTGTAATAGACTATGTTCTCCCTGGGGCATGGGTTTTTCAAGAATTTCTCCCTTCAAATATTCCCTGGCCGGTTTCGTCTCTGGCAATGCCAAAAACTCCGTTAAACTTATAGAATTAGCCCGAAGACGTTCAATACTAATTGTCACACGCTTATTCCTTCAAAAGTTAGCAAGCTAAACTGAGTAGAGTATAACAAATTAACAGAGCAAAGTTTTCTCTTAAATCCTGTATTAGCTCTTGACCCCCTCTGCTCAATACCAAAGGGCGATTGACCCTAAACCCTTGACCCAATATGTGATCGCTCTTTGACCATAAAGCTATTAATCATCTTCGGTCAATAAAGGCTTTTGGGCTGAATGTCTGACAAAAAGAACTTGCACCTCATCGTCTATGACTGTAAACAAAATTCTGTTGGTAGATAGTGATTCGATAGTAGTGGTGGTCTAAATAGCTTATATGGCAGGGATAATGTAGAATATAAGCTAATATGAATTGTTGTCAAATCTGTCTCCTAAATCAATGTTTTTATGACTAACATTCTTACGCTATTATTTTTTGTCTTAACTCAATTGACAGTAGAACAGCAATTGACAGAGAAATATGCTCCCTCAAAGACTAATTTCAAACAGCCTTGCCCCAGTTGTGGCTCTTATCACACTATTAAGAATGGTTCTGCCCATCATGGTAAGCCCAAAAATCAATGTAAAGACTGGGGTCGCCAGTTTGTTATTAACCCTAGTCAGAAGAAAGTTTCAGAGGAGACGAAACAATTAATTGATCGGCTGTTATTAGAACGAATTTCTCTACGGGGCATTGAAAGAGTCACAGGAGTTAGTTGGTCATGGTTATAAAATTATGTGAATGATAAATTTGCTGCTGTGCCTCGTCAGATAAGCGTTTCAGAAAAAGTGCGAGAGAAATTAACTATCGAATGTGATGAGCTTTGGTCATTTGTTTTCTTCAAAGAAAATAAATTTTATGTCTGGTTAGCAATAGACAGAAAAACAAGAGAAATCGTGGGTTGTTATATTGGGGATAGAAGCCGTGAATCTGCCAAGAAACTTTGGGCAAGTTTGCCTCCTGTTTACCGACAATGTGCTGTTGCTTACACCGATTTTTGGGTATCTTATGAGACAGTTATTCCTCGTAAATGTCATCGAGCTGTCGGTAAGGAGACGGGTCAAACTCATCATGTGGTCAGATTAAATCATACCTTGCGACAACGAATTTCCCGATTGGTGCGCCAAAGCCTCTCTTTTTCCCAGAATGTGGAAAATCATATTGGGGCAATTTGGTATTATTTTATACACGACTACAATGCCCAATTAGCAAAGGCTTAAGCCATCACCACTACAACTAAATCACTATCAAAAAAGTGGCGTGAAATTGAAAATGGCTATCCGAATGTCATCGCTTTTCGCCTTCTGAGACATCTAGGTTCGCATCTAGGTTCGCTTCGTGGACTTATACCATTTTTCAAAACCTTTGTCATAGATCAGCTAGGTCAAAGCCTTACACAGAGAGGATCGAGTATGTCATCCATTTTGAAATTTGGTATTATTCAGCAGACATAATGTACAGGATGTGGGCTAATCATCTGGGGGAATGGAGCGGCGGCAATAATTCATCAATTTCTAGGTTTTGTCCCCCGTTACCCTAGAGTTTTGGGGGATAATGGAAATTCACAACGCCGCGATATTCGTCGCCCGACCCTTCGTTGTTATGGATATTCCCCCCCTTTTGATCCTCAGTAATGGCCATGGCGAAGATGCGATCGCCGCTCGGATTGCTGAGGCTTGGCAAGAACTAACACCGGCGGCAGAATTAGCGGCATTACCCTTGGTGGGAGAAGGATACGCTTTCCAAAGACTCGCTTTACCCATCCTGGGCAAGGTGCAAACGCTACCATCCGGCGGATTTATCTATATGGATGGTCGTCAGCTGTGGCGGGATCTGCGGGGAGGGTTGATCGGTTTAACCTTGGCTCAGTATCAGGCGGTTCAGGGATGGCGACAAAAGGGCGGCAAAATTTTGGCAGTGGGAGATATTGTGCCTTTATTGCTGGCTTGGCTCAGTGGTTGTGACTATGGATTTGTGGGAACGGCGAAGTCGGAATATTATCGGCGGGATGAAAAGGATTGGCTACCGTCAACCCGTTGGTTGGCTAAACAAATGGGTTCCGATTATTACCCCTGGGAACGGTGGTTAATGCGATCGCCCCGGTGTCAAGCGGTCTTTCCGAGGGATACCCTAACCGCCCAAACTCTGCAAACCTTTGGTATTCCGGCGGTGTCGGCGGGCAATCCGATGATGGATGGGTTAAACCCGGACTTCTCGCCCCCAGCTTTCCCCAAAAATTACCTGCCCCAGGGGGTGTTATTATTACCCGGTTCCCGTCCCCCGGAGGCCTGGGAAAATTGGCAGTTAATTTTGCAGGCCGTTCAAGCTCTTATTACCCAATGGCCCCAACATCCCTGGCAATTTTTAGCCGCGATCTCCCCCTCTCTTACAATAGAACCGTTCCAAACTTCCCTGGCTCAATACGCCTGGCAATCTTCATCCTCTCCCCATCCCTCCCTCACCTTCTCCCAAGGCCCCGCCAAGCTACAACTCAGTCAAACCGCCTACTCGGATTTTCTCCACCAGGCCCATCTGGCGATCGCCCTAGCCGGCACGGCAACGGAACAATTTGTCGGTTTAGGTAAACCCGTTTTCTCCCTGCCAGGGAAAGGCCCCCAATTTACCCTGACCTTTGCCCAACGCCAAACCTATCTGCTTGGCCCCTCGGTCGTCCTGGTCGAGAATCCCCAGGCTCTCCCCCAGGCTGTTCTTAACCTATTTCAAAATCCCGAACACCTCGCGGCGATCGCCCAAAATGGCCGTCAACGTCTAGGACAACCCGGAGCCGCCCAAAAAATAGCGGTTCATCTTCAAACCCGATGGCACGATCCTATAAATAAATATTAAGAAATCTTAAATAATTTCGGAAAAGAATGTTATAGTAATAACCGAAGGCCTTTCGGTATCGGTAGCAAATTTGGTTCCACGCCTTGACAGGTTATACCCGTCAGCTTTGGTTTAAAGATTCTCTCCGAACGTTCGCGCTCTACACATTCTCATTTTCAACGGAGACAATCCATGTCTATTTATATTGGTAATCTTTCCTACAAAGTAACGGAAGAAGACCTTAGTGCTGTATTTTCTGAGTACGGTTCTGTCAAGCGTATCCATTTACCGACGGATCGTGAGACCCAGCGCGTTCGTGGTTTTGCTTTTGTCGAAATGAACGAGTCCGCTCATGAAGCTGCCGCCATTACGGCTTTAGATGGTGCTGAATGGATGGGTCGTTCCTTAAAAGTTAATAAAGCAAAAGAACGGGAAGAAGGTGGTAAGTTTGGCGGCGGCGGTGCTCGTCGTGCCCGTTACTAAATTCTCGTTTCTCCTATTTCTTGATTTTTGAATAGGGGATACCGGCAAGGGGTTTAAGCCCCTTGTTAATTAATTGTATAAATACATTGCCAGCATAAAATCTGGTATTTTTTTTGGAAAATTTCTTATCTCAAATAAGCCCTTTCTCTACACGGGATGATAGAAAAAGGCCACGCCTAAGATAATATAGGTTGCCAGCAATAATGTACCATCTAGCCAATTAGAACGCCCGCTAAAACTAATTAAATTGGTGACGGTGACGGCGATCGCCAGGGATACCACTTCAAAGGGATTAAAGTTTAAATCCATACTGCTTTGATGCAGAAATAAGCCGACGAGGACTAAGCTGGGCGCAACCAGCAGAGAAATTAATAAGCTATCACCGGTGGCAGTGGCGACGACGAGATCCATTTTGTCTTTTAAGGCCAGACGGATGACAATGACTACCCCAGCCACATCACTAATTAAGGGTAAAAGAATCACCCCAGTAAAAAGCGGCGTTAACCCTAAACGATCAGTCACCGTATCTACTACATCCACAAATAATTCCGATTCAAAGGCAACGGCAAAGGTGGCTAAAAGTAACACCGTCACCCAAAAGATGAGATAATTCCGATCACCCTTTAAAATTTGTTCCTGTTCGAGGTCAGAACGTCGTTTAATCGCTAATCCGACATCGTATAAATAACTATGGGTTTTCAGGGAAAATAATAGGGTTAAACCATAAACTAAGATTAACACCGTCGCCACAATCAGCGATAACTGACTAATAACCTCTCCATTGACCATATTGGAGGTATTAATCACGGCGGTAGGTAAGGCGATCGCAATCACCGCTAGGGTCATCGAAAGACCATTCACCCTGGCTAAAATTGGTTGAAATTCCTGCTCTTTGTAACGAATACCCCCGGTAAACATGGCTAACCCCAGAAATAGCAGTAAATCACTTAAAATACTGCCCGTAATACTGGATTTGACAATATCGGTTAGACCCTCACGCAGGGCAATCAAGGCGATAATTAACACCGTTGCACTGCCAAACACCGCATTAATTAAACCACCCAGGGAAGGGCCGGTAACGATCGCCACTTTTTCGGTGGCTGTGCTGAGGGTAATGGACAGGGGAATAATCGCCCCAATGGAATAAATAAACAGATAAATACTATCCCAATGCCCCCAGTTAGCCGCTAGAGAAAGGGGAATAAAAATTAAGAGCAGGAGTCCGATAACTTGTTCTAATCGTCCCTGGGGAAAATAGGAAAAAACCTTAAAAGAAGCCAGCAAGGAAAAAACTCCTGAATGATCATGGTTTTACTCTAATCTATTAGAGTTGTTGGCACTGAAAAACGTTTATGGGAAGAGACAAAAGACAGTTCATAAGCTCTTCTTTGGGTGAAACCTTTACGTGACAAGTCTGTGGCAACGCAGGTAAGACATAAACGAATTCGGAATCAGAAACAACTTACACTTTATTACCCAACAACTCTAAGAAATACTCCAGTCAGAAAGACGAGGAGGGCGGTGAGAATCGCGACAAAGGTTTGGAAGTCGGGCAGGGGGGGCTGAGCCTATTGTAGTCGGGAAGCAGACCCCAGAAAAAGGAGGGGCAATCCTCTGAAGAGGGTTAATCAAAAGTCACTGCGATAGATCGAGAGTTAGGGGATCTCTAGGGCAAGTTGGACATAGGGGGTTGATCGCATTGGGGATTCCGGTTTGAGTTGTAGGCGTTGCCAGTAATCTTCTAAGCCGCTTTCGGAACTCCCTGGGGTCTGGGTATCCCGCTTGAACCATTGTTGAAAGACCCGTTCTCGTTGATCATGGGGCGGGACTAATTGATAGATACGTACCGATTTTTTATTGATGCGTTGGGTTTTGAGGCATTGCACATCGTAGCCAATCTGGTCTAATAGGCGACGGAGGATGGTAATGGGACTGGCATTTTTAGCAATTCCCACCCCTAAGATAGTTTTGATGTCTCCCCGGTTTTGTTGGGCGATTTTCCCTAAGAGAGCCACATCGGGATCCAGGGAGGATAATTGTCGTTGGGGATGGGCTAAGAGGACGGATACCCCTAGGATTTCCAAGGTGCCGATCGCCGCGCCTAATTGAGAATGATTGAAGTCAGGAACAAAAAGACTACCTTGACCTTGTTCGATTAATAATCGGGCAATTTTGGCATCTCGATCGGCGAGGAAGGAGCGACCCAGGGTTAAGAAATAATGCAAACGAAGTTTTTGATACCATCCCTGGTCATCCAGCATAATTAATTCTTTAGTAATGCTTAGACCGTAGCGTTCCCTTAATTCAAATTTGCGAATGGCTCGCCGTTCCCAGGGTTTTTTCACTAACCGTTTTTTCAGGGTTTGATACCGGGCTAAACTGAGGTCAGGGGCCGAGGCGATCGCCCTACATTCTTCGTGATAATTTTGCTCGCGTACCGCTTGAATAACCTCTGTTAAGGATTGAGAATTGTCCTGGGTTGTCTCTGTTTGGGAGAGAGGGGGAGAAGGGGGAACATAGACCGTTACTTGATGACCTTCCACCGCCAAATTTTGCAAGACCGTTTCTCGATAATGGAGCATGGACGCATTGACCCGCACCGACATTTTGGCCCAGGTCAATAACGATTCTGCCTGAAAACCTAAATCCCAATCCTCTAAGTTTTCTAGATCTGACTGTTGCAAAAGTCGAATATTTAATTCTGTTAAGCGATGATTAGAAGTCAATAAAGCGGGTATGGAGGTGGCTCCGTTGCCCACCTGATTAAATCCGTAATTAGCGACCCAGACATGACGGGGAATATTCTCCCGAATCCGGCCTAGGGATTGACAAACTGAAGTCGCCGTTTGAATCCCCTGGGCTATCCCATAAACTGCTGTAAAGTGATTTTTTAAAGTAATACTAATTCCCGTTTCCAAGACCGGGCTGGCTAAAACCACATCGTAATTGGTTAAAACTTGATTCAGTTGAGCCATACAATGGTAGGCTGGATGGTGGGGATCAGCGAGGGATTCAGAATCAATTCGCAGAATTTTTTTATCAGGAAATTGTTGTTGCAGATAGGTTTCTAGATTACAAGTTCCCCAGGCACTGGTTAATTTTTGAGCAGATAAGCAAACAAACGGTTTACCCCCATTTTGAATATGATTAATGAGGCTATTCACTAAGGGTTGGGGATCATTTTCTTCGTAATGATAAACTGTCCAGGCTTCCTGGGGAGATGGCTTCCATTGATTTTGAATGAGATAGGGTTCCAAAGGAATCCCCGCTAGGGCTTGTAAATAATCTAGGGAAACATCACTTAAGTCAGCATCAGCCAGATAAACTTGCCCACCACTATCCGGATTAAGGGTATTTTGTAACAGGGCTTTTAAACTTTTTAAAATGGCTACGCGATCGCGGCGACAGGTATCGGAATTTAAAACGTGCCAAAGTACCTGTTCAATTTCATCAATAATAATTAAACTGTCTGACCATTGTTCGGGATTAAATTTGGCTTGGGATTGGGGATGTAAGGAATCAATACAAAGACCATAACCGGATAAATGTCCTAATTTTAAATCTGTGACCTGGGTAACATAGGGTAAACCAAAGCGTTGACAAAGTTCTTCAACTAAACGGACTCGATGACCAATTACCAAAATGGGCCGATGGTGGGCGATCGCCTGTTGTACCCAATGGGTTAATAAGGCCGTTTTTCCCGTGCCTTTGGGGGAATGAATTGCCACAAAATTAGCGGTTTCGGGGAGGGATAAATCCGGTAAATACCGACAGTTTAATTCAACTTGAGGCGTATAGGTTAACCGCGTTAAACTTTGAGCTTTCCAAAGTTCGTAGGGGAGAGCTTGATGGTAAACATAATCAAAATAGGCGGAGCCTTGATGGGCAATTAAATCATCTACGCCTTTGCCATCTTGACCATGCCAACTAACAATTTTGACCTGGCATTGTTGTTTTTGTAAGAGATAACCCAGTTGCTTAATGGCCGTTTGTACCGCTTGCAGAGTTTTGGGTCGCGGGTCTTGATCAAAGACAATGGCAATTTCCCGTTGGGGGACGGCTAATTTTTTTAAGGGCGGAATTAAATGGGATTTGCCAATGCGTTTTCCCGTTTCATCCCTCGGTGTGCGATAACCGTTATGAACCCCCGGTAAGGCGATCGCGGCATACCCGGCGGTCAATAAGGCACCGGCTTTCTTGGCTCCTTCGGTGATACAGAGGGGAATTTCCGGATGATTCATTAACCATTGCCAAAAGCCCAAATCCGGTTGAGACTCATCCTGATCGGACGCTACAATGGAAACACCGGCACGATCCGCAATGCGTTGCCACAGATGCAAGGGAACCTTGAGAGCAAACAATCCCGTCTGCACATAGGGCGGATGCTCATATTTAATGACTTTTCCCCTTTGGCGATCGCGGCGCGGTGTAGCGGGTTTAAAACATCCCCAGAGGTCTTCTTCACCGGTAATCAGGTTCATGCCGGAACACCACCATCCCCCCGCTTCAACGTGGGCATAACGCTGTAAGATGCCATCTGTCACTCGACCATCATTGCGACGGGGCAAGTCCTCCGCATACAAGAGGTAATTGGAAGGCGAATAGCCCTCTAGGGGAATCACATTCAGTTGCGTCAGTTGCTCATCAACGCCACTCTGTTGCCATTCTTGTAAATGATTCATTGCCGCCGGCCTCCGAAGAAGCACCATATCTAGTGTGTGACATCAAAATTCTACCATAAAAACACTAAATAAGAAGAAAGATGAGCAAGGTCGTCATCATTTTCCCGGAAAAGCCCCTGGACGAGAGAAAGATAGCGATTCCTGATTCCGAATTAGTTTGTGTCTTACCTGCGTTGCCACAGACTTGTCACGTAAGGGTTTCACCCAAAGAAGAGCTTATGAACTGTCTTTTGTCTCTTCCCATAAGCGTTTTTCAGTGAAATGAACACTGATTACAGGGATCTCGATAAAATCAAGAGTCTCAAAGTCTTATTCTCTCGTAGCCACAAACTCATGCGGAACTAGCCCCATGCCCCATCTCTATTTTCTCGTCACGGTGCAGAGGAAATAGGAGCCATTACAGGTAAAATAGCCAGTATTCTGCTTGGCAAAGGTGTGTCATGGTCTTTTCTCCTGCCCCGATTAAATTTGGTACTGACGGTTGGCGCGGTGTGATTGCGTCAGAATTTACCTTTGAACGGGTTGCTAAAGTGGCGGCGATCGCGGCCCGAGTCCTAGCCCAAAATTACGGAGAGTCCGGCAGTCGCAGAATGATCGTAGGGTATGACCGCCGTTTTATGGCCGAAGATTTTGCCCAATTAGTGGCCCAAACGGTACAAGCAGAAGGGTTTGACGTATGGTTAAGCCAGGGTTATGCACCGACTCCCGCTTTCAGTTGGGCCGCGAAACAGGAAAACGCATTAGGGGCTTTAGTCTTAACTGCTAGTCACAATCCGGCTAAATACCTGGGACTGAAGGTCAAAGGAGCCTTTGGGGGATCCGTCGGCCCGGAAATCACCCAACAAATTGAAGCCCAATTAGAGACTTTTCAATTGAGTTCCGGTTCCCAGGGAAGTATCATCCCTTTTGATCCCTGGCCCAGTTATTGTCAGGGGTTACAGGCCCAGGTAAATATTGCGCCTCTGCGTACTGCGATTGAACAAGGAAAAATGAAAGTCTTTGCCGATGTGATGCACGGAGCGGCGGCGGGCGGTTTAGAACGTTTATTAGGTTGTCCGATTAATGAATTAAATAGTGAACGAGATGCCTTCTTTGGGGGCGTTTCTCCTGAGCCTTTAGCCAAATATGTTCCCCAGTTGTTAGAGACTCTGAAACGGGAAGCGGCGGCTAGTCCTCAGCAATTACGGGTGGGTTTAATTTTTGATGGCGATAGCGATCGCATTGCGGCAGTAGATGGTCAAGGGAATTTTCTCAGTTCCCAGGGATTAATTCCCATTTTGATTGAACATTTGGCCCAACGGAAAGGCTTAACCGGGGAAATTGTCAAAACCCTCAGTGGTTCTGATTTAATTGTCAAGTTAGCCCAGCTTTATCATTTACCCTTAACAGAAACGGCGATCGGTTACAAATATATCGGCGATCGCATGATGAATCATGCCGTATTAGTTGGAGGAGAAGAATCCGGGGGCATTGGCTACGGTTTTCATATTCCTGAACGAGATGCGTTATTGTCTGCTTTATTTGTGTTAGAGGCCGTGATTACGTCAGGAAAAGATATTAGCACGCTCTATCAGGAATTACAGACTAAAACCCAATTTTATAGCGACTACGATCGCATTGATTTAACCCTAGCCAGTCAAGCCGATAGTGAGAAATTATTAACCCGTTTAAAAACCGAACCCTTAACCCAAATTGCGGGCGAAAAAGTTACTGATTGCGTCACCATTGACGGTTATAAATTCCGGATGGCAGGAGGGGGTTGGTTACTCATTCGGTTTAGTGGAACGGAACCCGTTTTGCGCTTGTATTGCGAAGCTCCGACAGCAGAACGAGTCAAAAGCGTTTTAAATTGGGCTAAGGATTGGGCTATGCCTAGTTCCGCAGAAGTGTGTGGCGAGAAGAAAGTAGAGGACGACGACCATTGAGAGAAGACGCAATCAGGAGATTACGAAGCCAATTATCATGGTAACGGAAACCATTAAGGCTCTCAAAAGCACAGAGTTGTCCCTATTTACGCGCACGGGTCTTACGGCAGTAGGTAATGTTCTAGACCTGTGGATCGTATTTCTGGAACGTATTGGCTATGAGCAAACTTCTTCGATGTTGACTGCTTGGAAACAAGAGGAAGAACTCGATTTTCTTAATGATGTCAGTTGTGTTCCTTTACAACAAGGGTTGCGACATCTTCAATCTGCCTTTACGAATTTCTTTGCCGGACGGGCAAAATATCCCAACTTCAAAAAGAAACATCAAGGGGGCAGTGCGGAGTTCACCAAGTCAGCCTTTAAATTTAAGAATGGTCAAATTTATCTTGCCAAGTGTGCCGACCCCTTAGATATTCGCTGGTCAAGACAAATCCCGAAAGGATGCGAACCTAGCACAGTAACGGTGAGACTCCATCCATCAGGGAGATGGCATCTCTCCATTCGTTTTGATGACCCAACGATAAAACCTTTACCGGTCAACGACAATGCCGTCGGAATTGACTTGGGGGTAACTAGCTTAATAGCTACCAGTAATGGTGACAAAGTTGCGAACCCTAAACAATTTAAGAAGCATCACCGTCGTTTGCGGTTAGCTCAAAAAAGTTTAGCTCGCAAGGAAAAAGGTTCTAAAAATCGGGAAAAAGCCAGA
>JACCDQ011745997.1_pt1 | contig 12681 bp, 12 predicted proteins | sample 7446031 | NCBI WGS metagenome assembly JACCDQ01 (sample SAMN15323442, study PRJNA562643) | freshwater metagenome | isolation source: river surface water | place: USA:Blue River Watershed | collected 2017-08-17
AGTCCGTAGCCCAAAACGGCCAAGCCTTTCCTTTGCCCCAGATAATCACTCAAGGCACCTGAGAAAATCTTGACGATCAGGGCGGTAGATTCAGCGAGGCCCTCGACCAAGCCCACCATGAGCGCACTGGTTCCAAGGGAGCCGACCATGAAGAGGGGAAGAAGGCTGTGAATCATCTCGGAGGAGACATCCATCAGGAGACTTACGAAGCCCAAGACCCAGATGCCCCTGGGAATACCGTGCTGATTCTGTGTGTTCAACGATGTGGCCTTTCTTTTGACTGATATCCAGCTTCAGTGCATCGTGAGGATATTCGATCCCGACCCAGCCATGCTGGATAAAACAGGAAGCACAATGGCCAACGCATGAGGCAGATGTCGACGAATCTGGAATCCCAGATCGTGGTCAGTCACGAAAAGGACGGGATCAATATCCGGATGATTGTTGGCTAAAACATCCATGACCGTCTTTTTCCAAGTCCACTTTGACCCACCATAGACGAGAAACAACATGCTACTGAAAGAAATCCCCCAATACGCATAGACAGAGGCATTCAGGGCCATTGCGCTGGCTTTAAGCTCCGAATCGGGCCAGATGTCCACGGGCCAATCCATCCAGCAACCCATATGGATCAGTCCCATCAGCATCATGAGTGACCCTATCAGAACACTTTGGTCGATCAAACTATCTCTTTCGATGAGGCGTTCCAATGAGGATCGCCTTTTGCTATCCGGTATTGTAAGCGCCGCCGAAATGCCCATTAGTAAAAAACCAGGCGCGCAAACGGCAAGGACATTAATCAGTTGAATTAGAAAGCTGGCCTTGCTCATGAAGTCAGCTGTGACATAAGGCGAGTGCTCTAATGCCTCGTAAGTCGTGCAGAAAATCGTATTGAAACTGGCAGAGCTTTCGCCCGAGGTGCCGATCCGGAAAAGTTCAGAGGCGATGGTCCCAGCAGCGACCCAAATGATCGGATGCCGCAGGGATTTCCCGATGCATTTCACGTACGTTCGAATCCCCCATAGAGAGGCCGCGAGGGCGGCGACCAGATAAGCCAAAACACTGGCCTCCCAAAAAATTCGCAGTCGATATTCTTTCGCCTTGCTGAGATCGGTCACTTCCACCCGGCTTAAGGTGTCCAGAATGATGGATTTGAGTTCGAGACTTGAGCTGCTGTTGAGCTCAAATAGGCTATGACTTAGATAATTAATGGCAAAAGCAAGGATCCAAACAAGTATCCATCGATTGTTACTCACTTCAATACCTCACGTTTTCATGGATCGTCGACTCAAAATAACGCAGTTTAGATAGGCATCATCGTCGCGCAAAGCATCAACGCGGCAAGACGTGTGATGTTGGATGACCGGGAGTGGACCTGTCCCTCCTGCTCGACCCTTTTGGATCGGGACATCAATGCAGCAGTCAACATTGAAGCCGTCGGGCTGGCGGTGTTAGCCTGTGGAGAGAATGTCAGTCTTGTGTCGTAAATCGGCATAAGCAGTTCTCGATGAATCAGGAATCCCCTTCCTTTAGGAAGGGGAGGAAGTCAATTTCAAAGTCCTCTCTATTGCTAGCTTATGGGCAGAGTCTTTTGCTTTTTGGTTTTTATGCTAGGGTTTGCCTGTATTCCCTGCCAAGCCGAGATTCTGACTGAACAGAAACGAATTGTGGAATACGCCCCTCTTGGTGCACTCATCACGGATGTGGGGGATTTTGACCGCCAAGCGAAACGATTTGATGCAACATTTTGGCTATGGACCCTGACCCAAAATCCCGAAGGCAACCCGATCGAGGCACTCAACTTTCCTAACGCGGTGGAGATCAAGGAATCGCAGATCACCAGAGAAAAGACGGAGAGGGGTTATTGGATAACGAGAAAGATCCGAGGTAGTTTCAGGCATCCTTGGAATATGAGCGACTTTCCCTTTGATGGTCAGACGCTCTCGATTCAGCTGGTAGAGGCCGGACGGGATTACACCAGACTCAGATTCATTGATGACGGCGTCACCTCCATAGTGGATTCCAATCTTGAAATTCCGGGTTGGGATATCGAGGGGGCATCCCTCTATGCCGCCAAGACGACGTATCGTTCAAATTTTGGAGATCCCAGGGTCCACAGAGATTCTGAAGTGACTTACGCTTCGGCAGATGTCTCCATTACTTTGAAACGCACGAACTATGCGGCCTTCTGGAAGCTCACGATCGCCGCATTCGTTGCGGCGGGTCTTGCCATTCCTGCTTTTTTTGTTCGCCTCGATTCACAGTCGCGACTGGGACTTCTGACAGCCTCAGTCTTTGCCGATGTATTGAGCATGCAAAGCGCCTCCTCCGACCTTGGCGCCGTGGAGTATGTGACGTTGGTCGACAAGATCCACATTGCCGTTTTGATCTATACCTTCATTGCCACCGTGTTCGTGCTCTACACTCACTCGCATGACATCCGCCACGAGAACATACGGGCATTAAAGTGGAGCGGTTATCGGGTTGGGCTGACCAGCACGCTGCTTTTGGTTTTGTCGATCGTATTTTTGGTTTGGAGCGTCTGGTCGCAATGAGGAAATACAAGGTGGAAAAGAGCGTCCTAATCCGACCATTGGCCATCTTGCTTTGGTCTTTTCTGTTGCTTTTGGGCTGCGGCGATGAGGGAACATCAGTCGCTTCTTTGCCATTTCAAGGCGAAATCAAGGTGGGTATTCTCCATTCCCGAAGCGGAACCATGGCCCTGTCTGAGGGGACTGCAGCTGAAGGGGAAGCCTTGGCGATTGAGGAAATTAATCGTCGTGGTGGAATTCAACTTGGAGGCAAACGCCTCAAGATCATAGCCATTGAGGAAGACGGGGCTTCGGATCCAAGGGTCTTTGCCGAGAAGGCCCGAAAGCTGATTGATGTGGATCATGTCAGCGTGGTTTTTGGCGGATGGACATCCGCGAGCCGCAAAGCCATGTTGCCTGTGTTCGAGGAGAGAAACAGCCTGCTCTTCTATCCCATTCAGTATGAGGGTCAGGAATGTTCACCCAATATTTTTTACGGCGGGGCCACGCCCAATCAACAAATTGAGCCAGCATTGAATTGGCTGATTCGCCATAGAGGAACCTCTTTTTTCCTCGTGGGGTCAGATTACATCTTTCCTCGCACCGCTCACCGAATTATCCGAGGTTACGCACAGAAAAATGGAGCAGAAGTTCTGGGGGAGTCTTTCCTCCCGATGGGGAGTAACGCCGTAGCGCCAGTCATTGCGGGGATTCAAAAGGCACTGCCGCATGGCGGAGTCATCATCAATACCCTGAATGGGGACAGTAACGTTGCCTTTTTCAAAGCGCTGAATCAGGGCTATCTGACGCCTGCCAACGGTTATTACACGATGAGCTTTTCCATTGCGGAGGAGGAAGTCACCGAGATTGGCGCCGAAAATCTGGTTGGAAGCTTTGCGAGTTGGAGCTTCTTTGAGACGCTGGAAACCGCAGCATCCAGACAATTTACCAAGGCATTCAAATTTCGGTTCGGTCAAAAAAGGGTAACCAGCGATCCAACCGAAACAGGGTACACCATGGTGAATCTCTGGGCCCTTGGCGTTCAGTCTGCAAAAAGTTCTGCGACGGATGAGGTCAAGAAGGCCTTGCTTGGAGTAACCTTCAATGCGCCGGAGGGAAGTGTTCAGTTTCGTCCGAATCACCATTTGAAGAAGCTCTCCTTAATTGGTGAAGTTCAGGCTGATGGTATGTTTAAGATCATCAGCAACAATGGTTTGATCGAGCCGAAAACCTGGAATCAGTATCTTCCTGATGAGCAAGCTGAAGTCTGCCAGAAAGACTTGAAATCAAGCGGCGTGCAAAGGTTGCCCTGCGCCGGATGCTAAAGCGCTAGCCCCTGTGATCTCACAGGATCATTTAGAGAGATTGGATCACTGTGTGGTTTCGGGGCTGAAGCCGTTTCCGATCATGGTCCATAGTTGGGCATGCGTGACCATCCCGACCAGCTGCTCGTTCTTGTCAACGACAGGTATGTGGTGGAAACGACCGCTAGCCAGCAACTGGGTGACCGTCAGGAGTGAATCATCCTCTTCGACCGTGATGACAGGTGAGGACATGATGTCTCTTGCTAACAGGCGTTGATTTTTCAAACACTTGCGAGAGCGAAGCGGGCCCGTGATCGCCATGATCAGAGCGGATGGTGCTTTTTGGGCTAGATGATTAATAAAGTCCGTTCGTGTGATGATTCCTGAAATCGAACCCTCATGATTGAGAATGACGACGCAGCCATCAGAGCTGTGTTTCAGCGAATCCCAGACTTTCTCAAGTGAGTCTTCGGTGCGAAGTGTTTTGACGGGGGACAGCTTGAGATCCCTCAATCGATAACTCGATAGGGCCCGTCGAGCGACACTTAATTCTGCCGCTTGAATGATCGAAAGGAGATCATCTTCGGTTACGTCGATATAGGTTCCGGAAGCCTCCAGCGCATCTCGAATATCCAGAGCCGTCACTCCGGAGACGATAGGGTGTTCAGCCTGCGAGTTTCCTGATGGAGCCGCCGGAGCGGGGTAGGTGACTTTGGGCCTTCTGAGATTGTTGATCAAAAGGCCGGATATCAGAAGCAATAAGGCGCTGACTCCGACGGGACTCAATACGTAACCAAAGCCGAGATCCCAGACCGTCGGCCCCCCAGTGACGGCAAAAAGAGCGGTGGCGCCGCCGGGAGGGTGAAGGCAGTGTAATAGGTGCATCAAAGTGATAGCGCCCCCAACAGCAACGGCGGCAGAGAAAGGTGAAGGGAGCCATGTTTGCGATGCTACTCCCACTGTTGCTGAGATCAGATGCCCGCCGAGAATGGCCGAGGGTTGAACCAGAGTGCTGTGAGGCGTGGCAAACAGCAGGACAGCTGTTGCCCCCATAGAGGCAAGGATCATGTGACTGATTTCTGCCGGGTAGAACGTCTTGAACTCCAGAAGTATCGCAATGCTTAAAAAAGCTGAGAAACCGGCAAGGAGCTTTTCTGACAGAGGAGTTGGAGGCTGTTTGGGAAAAAATTGGGCGATCAGCGACATAAAGGACCCCTAACGGTGTGACTAGGGGATAGCCGTTGGTGATTGGGCATCGAAGGGATCAGCGTGAATTTCATTCAACGCTGCGCCGGCCAGGTAAGCCTGCATTTGGGTGGATCGAACCATATCGGGGTTGCCGCAGAGATAGATTCGCCATCCTTTGAGGTCAGGATGCTCACCGAGGGCGATGTCTGAAGCGCGCCCCTGCAGAATATGAGATGGCAACGGGTTGTCGGTACCTGAAATACACGCTTGGTAATCAAGCTGCGAGTGTTTCGAAACCAGCGCTTCCAGCTCGCGATGGTGATACAGCCCATTCACATCTCTGGCACCATGATAGAGGTGTATGGGACCCGTATGTCCATGCTGTAGGGCTTCACCAAGAATTCCGAAGAGTGGGGCCAGGCCCGACCCGGTCCCGATGAGTAGTAGCGGTTGTTCGGGATGACCCGGAATATAAAAACACTCACCCAATGGGCCACTAATCCGAACGGCATCGCCGACCGCAAGGCGGTGATGGACCCAGCTACTGAGTTGACCATTTGGAAATTTCCGGATGTGCAACACCAAGCAGGCGTCGACCTGAGGTGTGCTGGCGAGGGAGTAACTGCGTGAAAAACCTTCAGGACCGTAGAGTCGAACGAATTGACCGGCCCGATAGATAAACTTACCTTCGGGTCTCAGGGATACCTCCATGATCTCGTCGTTCAGAGGACGCAGCCGTTCAACAGTTGCAGCCCTTTGGGTTTCCGCCAAATGCGGCAAGGCAACCACCATCTCCCCTTCGGGGTAGCACTGACAGGCAAGAAACTGTCCGTTGAGGACTTGGGTTTCTCTGAGTCCCTTCTGGGATGCCGCAGGTGGTGTCCCAGTAGGGCAGGTCATCAAACAGGATTGGCACGTGCCGGTTCGGCAACCAAAAGGAACATCAATTCCTTGTGCAAGAAGGCCGTCCAAAAGGGTAATGTCCCTTGGAATCTCGTAGGTTTGCCCCTCGTAGACGACCCTTGGCATCGGCTTAACGTCCCAAGACGTCGTTGCGGGCGCTTTCGGCGATAGCCGCGACTTGTGCGATCAACTCATCAGCGACCCCGAGTTCCTTCAAAGTGTTACCTAAATGCTCAATCACGATGTCAACGTGTTGGTCGTTTAGCCCCAGTTCAACAAGATTGGCGTGTCCCTTACGCATGTCGAGACCTGTGTAGTTATGTGGGCCACCAAATGCCATGGTCAAGAAGGCTTTTTGCTTGGCGGCTTGCTGAGCCATGTCAACGCCAAAGAAAAAGCGGTTCACGCGAGCGTCTGCAATCATTTTCTTGTAGAAGATGTCGACTGCAGCATTGACGGCGGCTTCGCCACCCAGTTGTTCATAAAGGCTCATGGTTCTCCTCCACGGGATTTTCGTGTTGTAAGTCGTGGCTTCGAGGTTGAGGGTGACATCACGATGAAAGGCCATGCGATACCAGCCAAATCCTCACTTAAAAATGATGCATTAGAAATACTGCATTATCAAGCTCATGCAACATCCACGTTTAAGATGTGGTTCTCACGCCAGAACTAGTTCACCCGATACAAGTTCGAGATGCGACTCGTGTTTAGCTTCACACGTCGCACCTTTTTGTTGTTTAGTTTCTAGCGATAGGTGCTCCTGGATAGAGCGCCAAAGAGCAACACGCTGCAGCCTGAAAGGCGATAGCGATTGGTAGATATCAAAAAAATCATTATGATGTCGGTCTAGTCGAGGTGCCCGCGATGTTCTTTCATCGCGGGTTAAACGGGAAATTGGTGAGTTTTTCTTAATCAAGTAAACGAAGCCAATGCTGCCCCCGCAACGGTAGGCGAGTTAAAGAGTATCAATAGGCCACTGTGCTCTCATGCATGGGAAGGCGGTACCCTAAACCCATCAGGGGTTGCTCGCGAGTCCGGATACCGGCCTTGATGTTGGTAGCCGTTGCGGTGGGCGATGGGCGGGCTTGCCCATCGTTGACCCAGTTTCACTGGCGACAAGTCAGGTCTTCCCATCTTTTCATTGCTCGGTTTTTTTACTGCCGCTTGCGGGTGTTGCTGCGGCTGATATAGAGCGTAAACATGAAAAGAGTCGTCCCGTTTTTTATTTCCTCTCTCCTTCCGTTTTGGGTTCTTGCTGAGAGCGATTCGACCGATACGTTGGATCCAGTCGTCATAACGGCAACAAGAACCAATGTCAAAGAGGATCAGATCGCCAATACGGTGACGGTGATCACCGCCGAAGAGATCAAAGCGCGCCGTATCAATTTTGTGGCCGATATTCTCAGAACCGTTCCAGGTCTTGATGTCATCAGTGGTGGGGGTACGGGTCAGCAAACCTCTGTATTTACCCGTGGATCGAACTCGAACCAAACGCTGGTGATGATCGATAACATTCGCATGAATGACCCAGGAAATCCAAACAATTCCTTTGACTTTGCAAACCTACAGGTTGATGACATTGAGCGGATTGAGGTGCTGCGAGGTGCAGCGAGTTCCATGTGGGGTGCAGATGCCATGGGTGGTGTCATCCATATCATCACCAAGCATGGTAAAGGGCCGGCCACCTATAACGGAATGGCGGAGGGTGGAAATTACAATACGTGGAAAGTAGGCGGCGGTGTTTCCGGAGAGGTTGATCAGCTCAGCTATTCGGTCGATGCCAGCCATCTCAGCAATCTTTCGGTTTCAGCGGCCGCTCAGTCCATGGGTAACAGGGAGCGAGATCCCTACCAGAACACCACTTTCCAAAGTCGATTCAATTACAAGGTTACAGAAGATCTCGATCTGGATTGGAGTACCCGCTATAACCAAGCCGGTGCCGGAATGGATAACTGTGGGGGATTTGGTTACAAGTCCTATTCGGGTTCAGGATTTGTGCCTTGCGATAATCGGTTCTATTTCAACAACGCAAATCAGCTCTATACGCGGGGTCAGGGCCGATGGTTTCTCTTTGATCGATTCTGGGAACAGCGGTTCGGTGTGAACTACACGATGAGCGACCGCCAGACCTATTACACGTCTAAAACCATTTCACCCAACTGGACGCCCCCCGGTACGAACAACGGGGAGGAAACCAAGGTGGAGTGGTTGAACTTTCTCCATTTTAACGAAAATGAAACCTTGCTGATCGGTGCCGAGGGCCGCTTTGACTCTCTCTACAGTCAGAGCGGATTGGGAACTGCCAGTAGCAGTTACAACAATTCGATGAGCAATGGCGGCTACTACATTCAGAATGATCTCGACTGGCTCGAGCGCTTTCATACGACGGCAGGCGCTCGAATCGACAGCAACTCCATCTATGGAAGTCATTCGACCTGGAAATTCAATCAGGTGATGGCCGTTCCAGAGACAGCGAGTCGAATCAAGGCGAATATAGGAACGGCGTTCCGAGCCCCGTCACTCTGTGAAATCAGTAAGCAATGCTATGGCAATCCGAACCTGATGCCTGAGACCAGCATCGACTGGGATGCGGGGATAGAGCAAGACTTTATGGACCGGAAGGCGACCGCGGGGGTGGTATATTTTGATAATAACTACAACAACTTGATTCAGTGGAATCCCAGCGCAAACGGCGGATTGGGTTCTCTTTCAAATATTGGTACAGCGATTGCCCGTGGTGTTGAAACCTTCGCGGAATATAAGCCGATGTCTGAATTGGCATTCAGGATCAACTACACCTACGATGAAACCTTCGGACAGAACAGCGCATCAACTACCGTTCAGGGCAAGCAGCCACTGCTTTTGAGACCCAAGAATAAAGGTAATTTCGATGTGGATTATCGTTTTCTTCCAGAAGCTACGGTTCGGTTGAACATTTTGGCCTATGGATCAAGAAGTTCTTACGACACGTTAGGCGGCATCACGCAGGTTCCAGGCTACGTACTGGTCAATCTCTCGACCAACTATGAGTTAAATCAGCACGTTACGCTGTTTGCCCGACTGGATAACCTTCTGAATAAGCAATATCAAATGGTTTGGGGCTATGGGGCCTTGGGTTTCAATGGCCTTGGAGGCTTTACGGTCAAGTTCTGAGAATGATGGGCGCTGTGGTCATTGCCGCGCCCATCCATTCCGGAGCGGTATCAAAAGCCTCAAGCTGCCAGATCCATAGAAATAGAGTCTCTTAGGTCTTGGTGCCTTTGGCTGGGGACTCTTTATTCGCATGTCTTTTGAGCGCGCCGATATCCGACAACGTAATGGAGCCACGTGAAAGTTTGACCCATCCTTCTGTTTCGTAACGTTTGAGCCGTCGAGATACCACTTCCCGGGCGGTCCCGATTCGATCAGCGAGCAACTGATGGGTCATTCTCACCTGGTTGTTCTGGTTGAGTTGTAAGAGGGTATCGGCCAACATTTGGTCAATGTCGCCTTCGACCAGCGATTCGAGACGGGCCAGTACGAGAGCGAGTCGATGGGCAAATCCTTGAAACACAAATTTCCGGAAGGCCTCTGAGCTTTGGAGGGTTTCATGAAATAGGCTGGATGGAATAGCGAACGCCTTTACAACGCCGTCAGTTGTGCCAAAAACGTTGTAAGGATCATTACCCAGAAGGCATGAAGTCGTGATGACGCAGCCTTCGCCTCCCTGAACTCGGTAGAGGAGAACCTCCCGCCCACTGGCGGTGAGTACGAAAACGCGAATGGTTCCTTCGAGTAAAAGGTAATAGTGAGCACACTGGGAGCCCGGTTGAAAAACAGTCTTTTCGGGCGGCAGATCAACAATCCGTGCGTTCGCCATCAACTTTTTGATTGATGGATCCTTGGAGCCTGCAAAGTCTGGGAACCGGCTGTTCCAGAGAAGTTCAACGTTCAAAGCAGCCACCTGAGGGATCCGTTGAGGAATTCGTCTGGCTAATTCGTCGGCCCGCAGTTTGCCCCGGAAGACATTCGTAAATTTCCTCGATGGTCAGAACCACCAACGATCTTGCTGGGAGATCAGGGTTGATCTGGTGAACCCGCTCCCGCATGGCATCAAACATTTCTCCCTTCTGATGGATAGAGGTTTTACCCTTGATCTGCCAGCAGGACGTGTAGTTGGGGGAAATGATATAAACCGCCGCGTGGGGATTTTCATCAAGGTTCTGAAGGCTTTTTGAAAGAAAATTATCTGTAATCCACAGACGTTTCCGGTCTATAACGCCAAGATATTTGACGGGTACCACGTTGGGTAGGCTTTCCCAAGATGCCGTCGCAAACGGGAAAAGCTCGGTGATTTCTATTGTGCGAATCATTTCATCAGTCAGCATAAGAACCCGCTGGTTGATATCGGCGTCGGTCATAAGCCAGAGAATGGTTAGTCAGTGTGAATGAATTCCCCATAAATCACGAGAGGGCGGTTCAAACCGCCCTCCCTCTTTGAGTCCTAGGAGCCATCACGTTTGTCGATCACATGGTCCAGCAACTTTAAAATGATGAACCCGAATGTGAACGCAAAAAATACGCCTACCATGAGTGGTGCAGCAAATGGAACGTCATGTGGGCCTGGCAAATTGAATATCGACATAGTGATTTACCTCGGTGATTGATGAACGTTGGCTTCTATCGAGTCAATCGTCGAAGCTAGGATGCTCGCAATAGCGTATCTGGTCTGTGACGCGATCACATTGGGTGAAATTAATTCGGCGGCTCCGTTCTGGAATGGAGGCTTCGGTGAGGCGAGGGGCGAGGCGAGAGAGAGGGAGCTTGGAGGCGGGCAAAAGGAACAGATACTAGAAGAGCCTCCCCCATCCGGAGTGGAGGCTCTCATGGCTCATGTTTTTGTGAAAACTCAGTATGAGATGAAGTGGCAAAGCATGATGCCAAACAAGAATCATCGAAGAGCGAGATGATTTCTTTTAAAAACCCAGCGGAATTCGCATCGGTTTCGCCGCTGATTGAAAGCCGACGGGTGGGTTAATTTCCCAATTTCAGATGTAAGCGTCAGATCTTTCAGAGAATCTGACGCTTTTGTCCTTAGCTATCCTGCGCCTTGTTAACTGTGATTTGATTCTTTTGAAGAATCGCATCACCCGAGTCGGAATCATTCATCGTTGAACGGAACTCCCTGATAGCGACCCCAAGATCCCCACCGATGCCCCTTAGGCGTTTTGTGCCGAAGATCAGGAGAACAATTGCAAACAGGACTAAAAGTTCTGATACGCCAATACCCATTAGTCAATTTCCAAGTCTGATCAGAGTGATCGTGTTGTTGCAAATGTATCGTTGAACAAATTGGTTGCCCAAGAATACATTTTGCTGAAATTATCACCTGAAGGTGAGGGAGCCTCACCAACAGATTCGACGATCTTTACGGGTGCCCAATTACCGGTCGTGTCGGTTCGATATCCTGCAGTCAGATACGATGCAGTTTTTGAACTGCTTGCCGTAATCGGGCTATAACAGGCCGAATTCGTAACAACGGGAGGAACGTTGCCAGAGCCGGCACCGTTCAGATAAGCCTGGGTGTCCGCGAAGCCGTATTTCAGCATGGATGCTAAAGCCTCTGCGCAGACTTTTCCCTCACCGTTTCCAATATGCCCTGCCTTGGGTTGAGGCGTGCCTTGAGCATCACCAATAACATGAACTCCAGCATAACCAGTAGCCAAAGATTCGTAGGTCAGGCCATGGACGGGAGCGAAACGACCATCAGCGAGGATTCCAGGAATCAAATCCAGCACTTTACCCGCACGTTGTCTTGGAAGCACATTCAGTATTTGTCCGGAATATGTGCCTGTCGTCGTAACCACATTCCAGGTTGAGCCCGATTTCGAGACACTGACGAGATGAGCTGATGGGACATAGGTCACATTTCCCGCTTTTGCGAATGCATTTGTGAATGTGTTGGCTTCAGCCTGTATGGCGGGGTTGGCATCCAGAACAATTACCTTGCCCCTTTTATTTTTCTTCAACCAATCTGCAACGACACAGGCTCTTTCATAGGGCCCGGGAGGGCAGCGATAAGGCGCCAAGGGGATCGAGAGAATGTAAGTGCTTCCCGATGGAGCGTTGACCATTTGTTGGCGCAATGCTTCGACATCACTTCCGCCTTTCCAGGCAGGAATGATGGTTCTTGCGGTAATGGCTGCTTCCAGACCATCAATCACTTTACCGTCGGCATTGGTGTAGTCGTAGTCAATCCCAGGAGCGATTACCAACCTGTCATAGGCATATCGAATACCCCCAGCGGTTACAGCTTTTGAAGACGTATCAATTCCAGTGACTTCTGCGTTGATGACTTTTACGCCCAGAGATTTCAGAGCGTCGTAACTGAAATCAAGCTTTGCCTTGGCAAGCGTACCTACCAAAACCAGGTTGCTGAGAATAGGTGATGCATAGACTGAGTTTCGATCAATTAAGGTGACATTGACGGAAAGCCCATCAGTTGTCGTCCATTGCTTCAAGTAGCGGGCACAACTCGCCCCTGAAAATCCTCCACCGATGATCACCACATTGAAAGTGGTGGCCGCTGAAGCCTTTCCATTGAATGCGATCTGACCTACGGAGGCGGAAGCTGCCATCCCAAGACCGGAGATGCGCATGAAATCGCGTCGATTAACCTTAGACATAGGAATATCCTCGTAAATTCTTTTGCAAATGTCCGATTAAATACCGCTTAACTGCCCTATCTGGGGAGTTTGGAGAGGTAGGTTGCTAAC
>JACCDQ010554431.1_pt1 | contig 12680 bp, 10 predicted proteins | sample 7446031 | NCBI WGS metagenome assembly JACCDQ01 (sample SAMN15323442, study PRJNA562643) | freshwater metagenome | isolation source: river surface water | place: USA:Blue River Watershed | collected 2017-08-17
AAGAAGCCGTTCTGGTTCGTGTCGCCCACATTCACGTTGTCACCGTCCACCACCGGCGTCGCCGTGAAGTCGTCGCCCTCATCCGCGGTGCCGTTGTCGTCCACCACCGTCGGCACGGACAGCACCACATTGCCGTCGTTCGTCACTTGGTAGGTCCATACCACCGCGCTGCCGGCCGCCAGCGTTACGCCGTCGCCATCCTCGATGCCACCCTCTCCGTCGCCGGTGATCTTCAACAAGCTCAGGGAAGGCGTCACCTGCTGATTCCCGAAATTGACGTTCAGTTCGACAGGATCCAGCGCCGAGATGGTGACCGGTCCCGGATTGATCGTCGTTTGCATCCAGCCGGGTTGGGCTACTTCGCGAACGACATACGGGTCATTCGTCAAAGGCGTGGATTTGTCTGCGTCCGGAGTGACCGAGAACGAATAAAGGCCATCCGCATCGGTGATGTCGAAGGCGTCGCCCTCGTCCAGTGCGCCATTGCCATTTTTATCCAGGAAAATCGTCCATCCGGCGAGGCCGCTCTCGCCGTCATCCCATACGCCGTTTCCGTTGACGTCGCCGAATTTGTAACCACTGATGGTTCCCGCAATGATGGCATCAGGATTGAGCTGGATTGAAGTAGCGCCCGAGCCTTCAATATCGACCGTCGTCTGGAGCGAACCGCCTGTCCACGCACTGGCGCCTTTGTCGTTATCGGTGGGACTCGCGATGTGCAGACCATAATAAATTTCTGCGACACCGTTAGTCGTCGTTACCCCGGTGTAGACAAACGACACGGTCACATGATGATCTTCTGTTCCGGATCCTGTGGTCGTGACCTGGCTTACCTCCGTGATATCGGCGTCCACCGTGAAGAAACCCTGGGCGCCTTCGCCAAATTCGCTGAACCCGCCGCCATTGACGAAGGATGGGTCACGCGTCGGTCCGACATAGGGGTCGGTCACGTCCAGCGGACCGGGTGATCTGCTGGCATCGAAGGTCGTGAGAAAGTCGAATCCCAGCGCATCGGTGTTTTGCTGGTAGTAGTTGTAAGTAATGTTGAACGAGTAAGTTTGTCCTGTTTCCAACGGTTCGCTGTTGGAAGCCTTGTAAACAAACACGTGAGGAATCACTTCTCCCTCGAAGTAGTCTGACTTGTTCGCGCTGAGGATGTTGTTGTTCCATTCTGCCGACGAGTCCAGCCCGGCATCGCCATCCGCCCAGTGCTGGTAAACCTTGTTCACGTTTCCATCTGCATCGGTAAAGCCGGCTGTCGCGACCTGGCCGTCCGGCAGCGCAGCGGTGAGCAGAAATGTCTCGTTCACCGAATCGTCGGGATTCACGTACCAGGAAGTGGCGATCGCCCCATTCATCAAGCCATCCAGGTCGCCTGCCCCGCCGTCGATCACATCCCACGGCGCGTGCCCCCCACCTGACGAAACGCCGACGACATCATCAATCGTCCCGTACACGCCATCCAACCCCGAGCCGTCAACATGCAGGACCCTGAAGGAGACTGTGCTTCCTGCCGCAAAACCACTGGCCTTGATGAAGGCGGTGGAACCCGGCGCATAGTCGCCAAAATCCGTTTTGACGTTGAAGGAGGTGGTCATGGGTTTCTCCGGAAAGGCAATGAATCAACAGTGATTCCCCGGACCCATGGCTGCATTGACTGCAGCAAGTGCCCGGCCTTACGGAAAGCGTAGGAAGGAGGGCAGCAACCTGAATCCTTCATTTGAAGGACGTTGCTGCGCTAGTCTGTGGAAGAGGTGCGACGGTGCCGGTAATACGCGTCAGCCGCGATGGCTGATGTAATTCAGGAACTGCAGCGGCAACAAGCGTCGGACGAGATCCGACTGGCACTGCGCCCCGGTTTTCTTCAATACCGATGACAGCTGAGTGCGGATGGTCGACACACTGACCTGCAGCGCTGCAGCCGCGCGGCCCGGTGACTGGCCTTCGAGGATCATTTGTGCGAGTCGTGCTTCCGCGGGGGTAAGTCGATAAACATGCTGCAGCACTTGCTGCGCCGGCACCGACATCAAGCCACTTCCTTGTGCCAGCGCCACCACAAGGGCAGCAGCTTCCGAGCCGGCGACGGAAGCAATTGCCACGGGCAAGATGAACAGGTGGGTAGGCCCCGGCTCACGCGCCACAGAAAATTCAATGACACCACCGCACGCTCGTGCGGCGCAGGCCCGCTCGACCAGTTGCGCAAACTGCGATGCAGGCAACCCCGGCAAGGCAACGCTCATTCTTCCCCGCGACGAACGCGCCGACAAGCTGAACAAGGCACGTGCCGGTGCATTCGCTGCCAGCGGACGGAGCGCAGCGTCCAGTAGCAGCATCGGTATGCGGATGCCATTCAGCATGGCCGACATAGCGGCGCATTGCCGACTCAGCTGTTTCAGGCGAACGATGGGTTCTAGCGCGGGCCGCAGCAGGCGACAGGCGTCGGTGGCCAGTACCAGCCGGGACGACCGGTCCGGCCAGTCGCTGCTTTTCAGGTGTAATGACAGCAGGGCTTCGGCCTGCGGCAGAGGCATGCGGGTGCTAAAGACTATCTGACCGACGAGCATGCTGCTGGCGGACAGCGTGGCACCGTCGGCAATTGGCAAGGGTTGCAGTCGCTCCAGTCGCTTCCATTGTCCCGGCTCGAATTTGGCAACCAGCGCGCGCAGCAAAGGTTCGGGAGGCTCGCCATCGTTGGCAAGCAGAGTCCATTTGCCGGCTTCCTGTGTCGCCTGCGCCAGACTGCCCCAGTGACCGCGCCGATCCCATAGATGCAGCGATACGCGATCGCAATCCAGCCACTCAGCCAGGCACTGCAGTCCCTGGGCGAAACGGTGCGGTTGGGATATGCCTTCGTAAAAACACGAAAGCAGATCAGCAGGGATGGTAGACGATCGCGGCATCGCCAATTCGCAAGCTTTGCAGAGGTCACGCCCCACCCAATCGGACAGGTGGGTCCAGAGACTATGGCCCTGGATGAATTGGCAGGATAACCATCCGGCTGCAGCCGGTGACCTCCAGATAGTGCGGCGGCGATGTACTAGTCGGCGAAGAATGCCGGCAGCCTAGGCTGGCCGCCTGCCGCCGTTACACTCAGGCCGATTTGTCAAACAGGGTGAAATGCTCGACTCGCGGCGGCGCCGCGAAGAAAGGACCGACGATGGCGCGCCATGCCGGGAAGGCCGGGGACTCGCGGAAGTCCACCGTATGATTTTCCAGCGTCTCCCAGAAGATCATTAGCAGATAGCGTTCGGGCGACTCGATGCCCTTGTTAATCTTGTAACCACTGAAGCCCTTGGATGGGCTGATGACGGTTTTCACGCCATGAACGATGGCGGCTTCGAATTCGGCCTGCTTGCCGGGCTGGATCCGAATATCTGCGAGTTCGAGGATCATGGCGTCTCCTAACTAGGGTGAAGCGATTATCGCACCCAGTGTTCTAATGAATTTCTCATTTCCAAAAGTTGACACTCCGATGCACAAAAGTTAAATATTGTTAATCTATAAATCTCTGAGCGATTTGCTCGATTATCAAACTCCATCCTCGCCATGCGGATAGCCATACTCGACAATGATCCTCACCAGCGTTCGCTGGTCGTGGACACTTTGGCTTCCGCACAGCACGAATGTTTGGTTTTCGGTGAATATGCGGACTTGCAGGCTGGCCTGCGCGAACAAGAAATTGAGCTGCTGGTCTATCACTGGCAGCCGGAAATTGAGGGCTTGCGCCAGCTGCAGCAATTGCGGCAAGTGAGGCCAACCCTGCCAGTCCTGCTGTTGAGCGGCCGCGCCTATGAGCAGGATCTTGCGGCCGTGCTGGGCGGTGCGTACTGCGACTATCTGGTCAAACCACTGCGACGCAATGAATTGCTGGTGCGGCTAAGGGTGCTGGCTGCGCGGGCCAAACCCGAGACGATGAGCGAACCCAGCCTGAATTTCGGTGCGTATGCATTCGATGTCCGGGGCGCCCGATTAAAACGGCAAGGCGAGGCAATCGCGCTGACACAAAAGGAATTTGACCTGGCATTGCTGTTTTTCCGAAATCTGGGGCGTCCGCTGTCGCGCGCCACCATTCTTGAAGCAGTGTGGCCGCAGGATGCGGAATTCAGTTCGCGCAGCATGGATACCCATGTTTCACGGGTGCGCAACAAACTGGGCTTACGGCCCGAAAACGGCTTCCGACTCGCTCCGGTCTACAGTTACGGGTACTGCCTGGAACAATTGGCCGATGAAGATAAGTCGCCCGATGGGCTGCAGGTATAATACGCGGCGTTCCCATCCCGGTTTTTCCACGCATGCAACTGCTCGCAGTTGGTCTCAACCACACTACGGCTCCGGTCTCGCTACGCGAGAAAGTGGCCTTCCCCGCTGACCAGCTCGGTCAGGCGGTGGCTGCCGCATGCACGTGGTTTGGCAATGCCAATCAGCGCCCACAGGAAACGGCGATTCTTTCGACTTGCAACCGCACCGAAATCTACGGCGCCAATGCAACCGACGGCAATATCGAAGCTGCCATCGACCAGACCGCGCACTTCGTTGCCAGTTATCACAAGCTGTCCTACGCCGACCTGCGCCCTTATTTGTATGCACTACCGCAGGATGGCGCTGTACGCCATGCATTCCGCGTAGCCGCCGGACTCGATTCGATGGTGTTGGGCGAACCGCAGATCCTCGGCCAAATGAAAGATGCGGTAAGACAAGCTGAGGCCGCGGGCGGACTCGGCACCTACCTGCACCAGATGTTCCAGCGCACCTTCGCGGTCGCCAAGGAAGTGCGCTCGACCACCGAGATCGGCGCACACAGTGTGTCGATGGCTGCGGCCGCGGTGCGCCTGTCGCAGCGCATCTTCGACAGCCTGGCGGACCAGCATGTGTTGTTCATTGGCGCAGGCGAGATGATCGACCTGTGCATCACCCATTTCGCCGCCCAGCATCCGAAAAGCCTGACGGTAGCCAACCGGACACTGGAGCGCGCCGAAGCGCTTGCACATCGCTTTGGCGGCCGTGCAATGCGGCTTGGGGAACTGCCGGACCAGCTCGCGCATTTCGATGTGGTGGTGTCCTGCACTGCGTCGTCGCTGCCAATCATCGGGTTGGGCATGGTCGAGCGCGCGATCAAGTCGCGCCGTCACAAGCCGATTTTCATGGTCGACCTGGCCGTGCCGCGCGATATCGAATCCGAAGTCGGCCGGTTGAATGACGTTTTTCTGTACACCGTCGACGACCTCGGCGCAGCAGTGCAGATCGGCGTCGAAAACCGCCAGTCAGCGGTCGCACAGGCCGAGGCCATCATCGAGACCCGCGTACAGGCCTTCATGCACTGGCTCGACAGCCGCGCCGTGGTGCCGATCATCCAGGACCTGCAGGAAACCAGCGAACAGATTCGACGCGCCGAGCTGGAGCGCGCGCGCAAGCTGCTGGCCCGGGGAGATGACATCGAGGCGGTGCTGGAAGCCTTGTCGAAAGGATTGACGGCCAAGTTCCTGCACGGCCCGCAACAGGCACTGCACAACGCCGATGCAGACGAGCGTGCCCGCCTGACGCAGCTGCTGCCGCAGCTGTTCCGCACCAAGCGCTAGCGTTCGCCCCGCTCCGGCTGTACGGCCGCACTGGCGGTCGCACGATTCACCGCTTTTTCTCCCGACATTCCGAATGACACCCTCACTGCTAGCGAAGCTCGACCAGCTGACGCACCGGCTCGAAGAAGTCAGCGCGCTGCTGAACCAGGAAAACGCCACCGCCGACATGGACCAATACCGCAAGCTCACGCGCGAGCATGCGGAACTGGAGCCGCTGGTCGCCGTGCATGCACAGTGGCTGCAGGCACAGGAAGACATCCGTGCCGCGCAGGACATGCTGTCGGACGCGGACATGAAAGCCTTCGCGCAAGAAGAGCTGGAGACGGCGCAGACACGACTGGCGGCGCTGGAACTGGACCTGCAGAAAATGATGCTGCCGAAGGACCCGAACGACGAGCGCAATATCTTCCTCGAAATCCGTGCCGGCACTGGCGGCGACGAGTCTGCACTGTTCGCGGGTGACCTGCTGCGCATGTACTCGCGTTTCGCGGAGCGGCAGCGCTGGCAGGTGGAGATGGTGTCGGAATCGCCGTCGGAGCTGGGCGGCTACAAGGAAGTCATCGTGCGCATCGTCGGCCACGGCGCGTATTCACGGCTGAAGTTTGAATCCGGTGGCCATCGCGTGCAACGGGTGCCGGCCACCGAGGCACAGGGGCGCATCCACACCTCTGCCTGCACGGTGGCCGTGATGCCGGAAGCCGACGAGATCGGCGAGGTCGACATCAATCCGGCCGACCTGCGCATCGACACCTTCCGCGCCTCCGGCGCCGGCGGTCAGCACATTAACAAAACCGATTCCGCGGTACGCATTACCCATCTGCCCAGCGGCATCGTGGTCGAATGCCAGGATGATCGCAGTCAGCACAAGAACAAGGCACAGGCAATGAAGGTGCTGGCAACGCGCATCATGGATGTACAGCGGCGCGAGCAACAGGCGAAAGAAGCGGCGACGCGCAAATCGCTGGTCGGTTCCGGTGACCGCAGCGAACGCATCCGCACCTACAATTTCCCGCAGGGCCGGATCACGGACCACCGCATCAATCTGACGCTGTACAAACTGGAAGCCGTGATGGAAGGCGACCTGCAGGAACTCACCGACGCATTGCTGACCGAGCATCAGGCCGAGCAGCTGGCCGCACTGGCAGAAGCCGCCTGAAGCCGCCTGAAGCCGAAACAGATTCTTCCGCCAGCGACGCGACGACCATCCCATAAATCGACATCCCGACGCCCCTTTGATCACGACACCTGCCCCATGAACGCCATGAGTCGATTCGCCAAGCCCGCCTTGCTCCTCACCGCTGTCGCCTGCGTCGCCATGCTCGCTGTCGGCCTGTATCTGCAGCTGGTCCTCGACATGCTGCCTTGTCCGCTATGCATTCTGCAGCGCTACGCATTCGCGGCGGTCGCGCTGGCCTGCCTGATCACAGCGGCATTGCCGGCGGCGGCCACGCGGATCGGCGCGGCGATCGCCTGTGCCGCATCGCTGACCGGCGGCGGCATCGCGATTCGCCATCTGTGGGTCAAGGCCCATCCGGAGGTCTCGTGCGGCATCGATCCGCTGGAGACTTCACTGAATAAAATCTTCATCGCCGACTGGTTCCCCAAGCTGTTTCAGGCCGATGGCTTGTGCACGACCGAGTACGACCCGATTCTCGGGCTGTCGATTCCGCAGTGGGCGCTGGTGTGGTTCACGGTCTTTGCGCTCATCACCGCCGCCATCGCACTCGGCAAAAGGCGCGCCGCATGACGCTGGAGGGCCTGCTGAGGACGGCGCAGATCGAGCCACTGGAAGCGCGCATCCTGCTCGCCCATGCGCTGGATTGCTCGCGCGTACAGTTGGTGATTCGCGCGAAGGATGAGCTGACGCCTGAGCAGGAAGCCGCAGCTTGCGCATTGTTTGAGCGCCGCCGTCGCGGCGAGCCGATCGCTTACCTCACCGGCGAGCGCGAGTTCTTCGGGCTCAGCTTTGCGGTCACGCCCGACGTGCTGATACCGCGCCATGAAACTGAGCTGCTGGTCGAACTCGCCATGGAGCGTTTGCCACGCGGCGCAAACGCCCTGGATCTCGGCACCGGATCCGGCGCTATTGCCATCGCACTTGCGCACGCCAGAGCGGATGCGCACCTGACTGCGACGGATGCGAGCGAAGCCGCGCTGGCCGTTGCGCGCCGCAATGCGGCGCAGAACGGCGTCAGGGTCACGTTCCTTCAGAGTGACTGGTACCAGAATGTCGCGGGCCGGTTCGACCTGGTCGTCAGCAATCCGCCCTACATTGCCGCCGGCGATCCGCATCTGTCCCAAGGCGATTTGCGCTTTGAGCCGGCATCCGCGCTGACTGACGACGCCGACGGCCTGACCGACCTCGGCGCAATCATCCAGGGTGCGCCGGCCCATCTGGCGCCCGGCGGCTGGCTGCTGATGGAGCATGGGCATGACCAGGCCGCTGCCGTGCGCGCGCTGCTGGATGCCGCCGGCTGGCAACAAGTCGGCAGCTGGCGCGACCTGGCCGGCATCGAACGCGTCACCGGTGCGCAGCGGCCTGCGGACTGAACGCCTGTCAAGACTGGCGCGTGGCTGTCATTTGCGTATCATCCGACGCTTTACCTAACTTCCTTTCCGTTGAATAACGATGTTGCCTTCGATTGAACAACGCCTCGCCAGCGAACTGGCGGCCCGCACCGAACAAGTGACGGCAGCCATCGCGCTGCTGGACGAAGGCGCGACCGTGCCCTTCATTGCGCGGTACCGCAAGGAAGCGACCGGCGGTCTGGATGACATCCAGCTGCGACTGCTGGAAGAACGCCTGCGCTACCTGCGTGAACTGGAAGCGCGGCGCGAAGCGATCATTGCGTCGATCGAAGAACAGGGCAAGATGACCCCGCAACTGCAGGTCGCGATCCTGTCTGCAGAAGACAAAACCCGCCTTGAAGACCTGTACCTGCCTTACCGGCCGAAGCGCCGTACCAAGGCACAGATTGCCGCCGAGGCCGGCCTGGTGCCGCTGGCCGAGGCACTACTGGCCAACCCGATGCTGACGCCCGAAGAAGAGGCGGCGAAATTCCTGCGTCCCGCATTCACCACCGAGCAGGGCGACAACCCGGGCGTCGCCGACGCGAAGGCGGCACTCGATGGTGCGCGTCAGATCCTGATGGAGCGCTTCGCCGAGGATGCGACGCTGCTGCAGGACCTGCGCAGCTATCTGCTGGATCATGGCGTGGTCGACAGCAAGGTCATCGACGGCAAGCAGGAAGCCGGCGAAAAATTCGCCGACTATTTCGACTATTCGGAACCGCTGGCCGAGATTCCGTCGCACCGCGCTCTCGCCTTGCTGCGAGGCCGCCGCGAGGAAATGCTGACCGTCACGCTGCGCCTCGACAGCGAAGAAGAGAAGCCGACCTGGGCGTCGCCGCCCAATCTTTGTGAGAGCCGCATCGCGCAGCGTTTCGGCGTGTCGCAACAAAACCGGCCGGCAGACAAATGGCTGATGGACACGGTGCGCTGGACCTGGCGCGTGAAAATTTTCATGCATCTCGACACCGAGTTGATGACGAAGCTGCGGGAAGATGCCGAGGCCGAAGCGATTCAGGTGTTTGCACGCAATCTGAAAGACTTGCTGCTGGCAGCGCCGGCCGGACCGCGCGCGACCATGGGCCTCGATCCGGGCTTGCGTACCGGCGTCAAAGTGGCTGTGATCGATCCGACTGGCAAGGTCGTCGATACCGCAACCATCTACCCGCACCAGCCGCGTAACGACTGGGAGGGTTCGCTGCACCAGCTGGGCCTGCTGGTCAAAAAACACCATGTATCGCTGATTGCCATCGGCAATGGCACCGCATCGCGCGAGACGGATCGGCTCGCCCAGGACTTGCTGAAGCTGCTGCCGGACATGAAGCTGAACAAGATCGTCGTGTCCGAGGCGGGTGCGTCGGTGTATTCGGCGTCGGAATATGCATCGAAGGAATTGCCGGAGCTTGACGTGTCGCTGCGTGGTGCCGTGTCGATTGCGCGCCGCCTGCAGGATCCGCTGGCAGAACTGGTGAAGATCGAGCCGAAATCGATCGGCGTCGGCCAGTATCAGCACGACGTGTCGCAAACGCGGCTGGCGCGCTCACTGGATGCGGTCGTCGAGGACTGCGTGAACGCGGTCGGCGTTGATGTGAACACGGCGTCGGTGCCACTGCTGGCACGCGTGTCGGGCCTCAACAGCAGCGTCGCGCAGAGCATCGTCAACTATCGCGACCAGAAAGGCATGTTCAACTCGCGCGCTGCGCTGCGCGATGTGCCTCGGCTCGGCGACAAGACCTTCGAACAGGCTGCGGGCTTTTTGCGCGTGATGAACGGACAGAATCCGCTGGATGCGTCGGCAGTGCACCCGGAATCTTATCCGCTGGTAGAGAAGATCCTGGCCGACATCAAGCGCGACGTGAAAGGCGTACTCGGCGACAGCGCACTCCTGAAGTCACTTGACCCGAAACGCTATGCGGACGAGCGCTTTGGTGTGCCGACCGTCGCCGACATCCTGAAGGAACTCGACAAGCCCGGCCGCGATCCGCGCCCGGCCTTCGTGACCGCCAGCTTCAAGGACGGCGTTGAAGACATTCGCGACCTGCGCCCGGACATGATTCTCGAAGGCGTAGTGACGAACGTCGCGGCGTTCGGCGCATTCGTCGATATCGGCGTGCATCAGGACGGCCTGGTGCACATCTCGGCCTTGTCGAATCAATACGTGAAGGACCCGCATACGGTGGTCAAGGCCGGCCAGGTGGTGAAGGTGAAGGTGCTGGAAGTGGATGCGAAGCGCAAGCGCATCGCGCTGACGATGAGATTGTCAGATGCGGCGCCGGCAGCCGGCGAGCGACGTGAAGGACGCGAGCCGCGCGACCGCCATGCTGCACCGCGCGGCGCGGCGGCTCCGCGGCGAGAGCAGGCACCGTCCGGAACGGCAATGGCTGCAGCATTTGCCAAACTGAAGCACTGAGGACAAGCCATTTTCAGGTTGCCGGTGACCGGCAACCTGTGGGCTAAACCCCTATAATGGCGCAGTCATTTCCCAGAAAACCCCGCAATTGAAGGAATAGGATTTATGAGCGACGTACAAGCTTGGATCAAAGAAACCGTCACCAGCCATCCGGTCGTGCTGTTCATGAAAGGCACCGCGCAGTTCCCGCAGTGCGGCTTCTCCGGCCGTGCGATCGAGCTGCTGAAGTCTGTCGGCGTCGAGAATCTCGTCACCGTCAATGTTCTTGAAGACGACGAAGTCCGTCAGGGCATCAAGGAGTTTTCGAACTGGCCGACCATTCCGCAGCTGTATGTGAAGGGCGAGTTCGTTGGCGGCGCCGACATCCTCGCCGAGATGCACGAGTCCGGCGAACTGCAGACCCTGCTGCAAGGCTAATCCCTTGAAACGCCTGATCGTCGCGCTGACCGGCGCATCAGGCGCCCTCTATGGCGTGCGGCTGCTCGAGCAGCTGCGCCGCACTGATGGCGTCACCACCCACCTGATCATCTCCGACGCCGCTGCACTGAATCTGCACCACGAACTGGATGCGAAGCGCCGCGATATCGAGGCGCTGGCTGATCAGGTACACAGCGTTCGTGATATCGGCGCCTGCGTCGCCAGCGGATCTTTCCGCGCGGACGGCATGGTGATTGCGCCCTGCTCGATGAAGACACTGGCGTCAGTCGCCCACGGTTTCTGCGACAACCTGATTACCCGGGCCGCCGACGTGATGCTGAAGGAGCGGCGTCCGCTGGTGCTGATGGTGCGCGAGACGCCCTTCAATCTGGCCCACCTGCGCAACATGACCGCCGTGACAGAAATGGGCGGCATCGTATTTCCGCCATTGCCCGCGCTCTACCAGCGTCCGCAAAGCATTGCCGAGATGGTCGACCACACGGTTGGCCGGGTACTGGATTTGTTAGGGATTGATCAGTCGCTGGCACCGGAATGGACGGGACTGAAGTCGTCCGACTGAGCAGGTGAGATTCAGGTTTCCCGAGCGCTCAACCTCAGAGCCGACACCGCGGAAGCGGCATCGGCTGAGCATGTCTTTCAGTTAATCAGAACTGCGACGGCAAGCGGTTGCCGCGCGGGCTTTCGGTCGCCTCCGGCTTGCCCGGATTGGAAGTGCCCGTGGCCGGTTCCAGCGCGTCCGTGGTCGGCTCGACTGTCGCGGGGCTGACCGGCGTGGTTTGCTGCACGGGCTGCGCGGGTGCCGTCTGGCTGTCGTCGAACTTGCGCGTTTCGACGACGGCCGGAGCGACTTCCTGCGACACCGCCTCCTGGGCCTTGCGGGCGCGCTCGGCAGCCTCTTGCTCTGCCAGCGCACGGGCGCGAGCCACTTCATGCTCGGCGGCGAGGCGCGCACGCTCGGTCGCCTCCAGCTCGGCCGCCTTGCGAGCGCGTTCTGCCGCCTCTGCTTCTGCCGCTTTGCGCGCGCGCTCCATCGCTTCCTGCTCTGCCGCCTTGCGGGCCCGTTCGGCCGCTTCCTGCTCTGCCACCTTGCGAGCGCGCTCGGCGGCAGCCTGCTCCGCAGCCTGACGTGCTCGCTCTGCCGCCTCCTGCGCTTTGCGAGCCCGCTCGGCGGCCTCTTGGGCTTGGCGCTCACGTTCCGCTGCTTCGCGCGCTTCGCGTTCCGCCTTGCGCGTGCGCATGACGGCCAGCACGCGCTCAGTTGCTTCTCCGTAGCCGTTCATCAGGAACTGGCTGATCTTGAACTGACCGTTCGACAGCGGAAAAGCGATTCCGACGGAATCCGACTGCATCAATGCGTCATTGAATTGAGGCAGCTCGCCAAACCCGTAGCGTCGCACCTCGCCCGTTGCGCTGGCTACCGGCACGCAAACAGTCTCGACCGCAATCGAGCCGGCGGAAGTGGCGATCACGATGGGGTAATTGATACCCGGCTCACAATCGATACCGTTTTCATAATAAAAACGGCAGCTGTCTTCGTTGCAAACCATGCCGAACCTGGCGCTGCCATCTCTGGTCGAGGCCTCGCCTGCGCCCTCACGAAACTCCGAGACCCACTCGGCGTGCTGCATGCGTTCATCGGCAAGCACGGGGAACGTGGCGGCCGCAAGCAGAACGGCCACAGACAACAG
>JACCDQ010601091.1_pt1 | contig 12680 bp, 10 predicted proteins | sample 7446031 | NCBI WGS metagenome assembly JACCDQ01 (sample SAMN15323442, study PRJNA562643) | freshwater metagenome | isolation source: river surface water | place: USA:Blue River Watershed | collected 2017-08-17
ACAAATCCGTCAACGTTTTCGTTTTTATAGTGTTCTCCATAACGCAAATCATGCAGGGTATTTTCACCTTTCAAGCCCATAGAACGCCACAAATTGTAGGTTACCAAAGCATCAATTCCGGCACATTCGTCTACTTCATTAAAATGTGGCAAAGCCTCTCCGGCAAACAACTCGTTTCCTGCTTCGTCAAAAACAGGAGGACGGTTTTGATTGTTCAACAAACCTTCCACCAAATCACTTGCAGGAACTAGATCCTTCAAACCTTGTTGGTATTGAATTCCGATAGTATCACAACCAAATTCAGCTGCAATTCTCACTGCCGCAATGTACATTTTGCATTGCAATAGCGTTTGATTTTTAGTTAATTGAGTCGCTTCATCTGTTCCCCAATCAAATTGCATTCCTTTATCCAACAACCATTGCAAAACGGCTTCAGCTTCTTCATCTTTCACTGTTAGCATTTTTGCGTAAAGCGAAGACTGCGATAATCTTTCTTTATAAATTCCGGTAGGATGCAACAAATGATCCGGAACGATAGCGTTGAACATTCCCATACAACCTTCGTCAAAAACCCCCATGATGGCTTTTTCTTTTCGGAATGCTTTTGCAAATGCAGTTCCCTTAGCCAATTCGTCAGCAGGAATAACCGCTTTGTCAAATGCTTTCACGTGACTCAAATCAGGTTGAACTGTAGCAGTTTGCATCCAGTTTTTCAAATTACTTTTGAAAAAATCATCACTAAAATCTACACTCCAAAGTGTGCTGTATTCTACTCCCGCCTTAGTCAAAGAACCGTTTAAGTTCAACATTCCTACCAGTCCAGGCCACTCTCCGCTCCAGTTTGCCACCGTTAAAATAGGCCCCTGATGCGTAATCAAACCTGCCAAAACGTGGTGCGAATATTGCCAAACACTTTCAGCAACAATTAATGGCGCAGTTGGATCAATATTTTTAAAAACCTGCATTCCCATTTTCTGGCTGTCAATAAAACCATGTTGTTTTTGCTCATCATAAGCATGCGCTCTGATGACTTTTCCGCCAGCCTCAGCCACTGCTTCTGATAATAATTGCTCCATTTGGGCTTGTGCATCCCAACATACCTGATTGGCTGATAAACGCAAATCGCCACTTGCTACTAAATAGATATTCATTTGTTAGATTATTTATAAGCAATAAAGCACAAGACAATTGATTTCTTTCCCAATTGCGTTGTGATATGCTATTAATGATTATTTGTTACTTCTTAGGCTTTCTAAACTCTCAATTAAGGGATAGAAGACTATTTCAAATATGCTGAAAATTAGCTTTTCAATCTTATTATTTATTTGCAACTATTTATAGGATATTATCATAAAAACATTCGCAATTGTAAAAATTACACTAATTTAGCCAAATCATTTCAAACCTATTGTATATGAAGCCGTTATTCCATAAAGTACCCACCAGCATCCAAAGTTCCTTTGAAGTCAGACATGATAAGAAACCTAATTTTGGAAAGCTGTGGCATTACCACCCTGAACTCGAATTGCACTTTGTTGCTAAGGGTGAAGGAGTGCGCTTTATTGGTGACAACATCAGTAATTTCAGCTCCGGAGAAGTTATTTTGCTTGGCGAAAACCTGCCTCATACCTGGCGTTGTCATGAAGAGTATTATCAAAACAATTCCGCTCTTGATGTGGAAGCAATCGTAATTCACTTTTTACCCGATTGTTTAGGCAAAGATTTTATAAACCTGCCGGAATCATTTATGCTTCCGAAACTATTCGATAAGGCGAAAAAAGGAATGATTTTCAACGGAAAAGCCAAGAAAGAATTGATTGAGTTAATGAAAAAAGCGCCCAATGTAAATCAGATTGATAAGTTAATTATCCTGCTCAATATCTTAAAAATTCTGTCGGAAACCGAAGAATATACAGAGATTACTTCTTCGCATGCTTTTTACCAATCGAATGAATCGGATTCTATTCGATTGAACAAAATATGCAGTTATACGCTTTCGAATTATAAAAAAGAAATTACGCTGCAGGAAATTGCGGCATTCAGCAATTTAAGTGTGACCTCTTTTTGCCGTTACTTCAAACTGATGACCAAGAAAACTTATTATGATTTTCTAATAGAAATCCGCATCAGTCATGCTTGCAGACTACTGATTGAAAACAAAATCCCTACTGAAATGATTTGTTTTGAATGCGGTTTTAATAATGTTTCCAATTTTTACCGCCATTTTAAAAAAGTAGCCGGAATTACGCCTATGGAATATAAGAAAAGGTATTTGTCGAATTGAAAGGAGAAGCAAGAAGCAAGAGACAAGAAGCAAGAAAATAGATAAAAGAAAATAGACGAAACCGGAATTGTTCTCGCAAAGATCCACAGAGAAAACTGCAAAGAAACACTAAGTTATTTTTTAAATTTCTTTTATTTCTCTAATCTGTGTTCCAAAAATAATCTGTGCATCTGCGGTAATTTTTAAACCATATAAGTTTTTATATCTCCTAAAGCTTTATAAAAGTTCAAATAAGATTATTTTCATTTATGAAAATCAAAATCTGTGTAATTCTTAAAACACAAAATATACAAAAGTTTCTTCGCAAAGATTCACAAAGGAAAACACAAAGAAACGCTAAGTTATTTTTTTTAATTCCTTTAATTTTTTCAATCTGTGTTCCAAAAATAATCTGTGCATCTGCGGTAATTTTCAACACAAAGATTTTAAAAAAACAATTAGTGCATTCATAACAAAAACAATTATTAACCCATCTGCCCGAAAAACTTCTGTACAGAAATTGTATTCAGAGCCCAAATTATGGTCAAAAAAGACTCTTACATCCCTATGCAATGCCCAAAAAATGGGAGGAGAGGACATTGCATAAAAACAATCGAACAGACGACTTAATAATCACTAACACTAACCAAAATATATAAACTAGAATGACAACTCATTCTGGAGAATATCGTACTCTTTTTGCAGTTGATCCACTGCATTTTTTACAATTGGAGTAAAATCACCTACTTCTCTGCGTGTAAAATTAGAAATAGACAAACCTCTTTGTTGTAACGTATATTTAGCCACAATAGGATACACATCGTGCATAACACCCATGTTTGTCACTAAAAATTGTTGCACCGCCGCTAATTCATCAGCCTTAGATGCATCATTATAATTATCACAAATCCAAACGATTAGTTCAGGAAAGAAATTCCCCTGAATACAGGACAATCCCGCTGAACCTGCTTTTAACGACTCGATGGCATGTACCATATACGCATCATACAAACCGAATTCAGGATTTTTAACTACACTCAGTTTCGCTTTAATCTGATTGATATCTAAACAGGTATCTTTATGGTAAACAACTCTTCCGGTATTGACAAAATCCTCTAATTGCGCAGCCGACAATACTCTTTTATAAGGCACCGGACACTCGTAAAAACCGGTTGGAACTCCCGGAGTCAAATCCAATAACTGGTGAACATTGTTTACAAAAACTTCATCCGAATCATTTTCTTTAGCCAATAAACCTGAAATCAAAATCACAGCATCTATTCCTGTACCGTAGATTTTATTAGTAAAATCAGCCTGCTGCTGAATCGTTCCTTCAAAAGTTCCTGTAGCTACAATGGGCACCTGCCCAGCCACTACATCCACAACGTGTTTTGTCAGCTGTAGACGTTCTGCTTCTGATAATTCAAACATTTCACTTGACAAACAATTGGCAAATAATCCCGTAACACCGGACTTTAAGTACATTTCAGTTAAAGCAGTCAGTGTTTTGTAATCAATACTACCATCATTATTAAATGGCGTTAACATTACCGGAATAAATCCTTTTTTTGAATTGTTCATCGTTATTCTATTTTCTCTTTTTTATTATAATGAATTAAGCTTTTACGCTTCTAAATTTTGCTATAGTTGCTCCAGTCAGATAAATCGACAATGTTCCTATCACGATTACCATATTCGCATGAAGCGGACTTCTTAAAAAATCATATTGATCCGGAATCAGACTCGAAAGCGACAACCAAAGAATCACCATAATTCCTATAATCGTTGCAGCCATAGCCTCGGTATTTCCTGATTTTTTACTGATAATACCCAAAAGGAAAAGTCCCAGCATTCCTCCTGCAAAAATGCCTGACAATTGCCACCAGATATCCAGAATACTTTTTACCCCAATCATCGCGATACCACAGGCCATTCCGCCCAATCCAAACAAAACCGTTCCGATATACAGCAAACGCATATTTTGTTTATCACTGATTTTTTTCTTCGAATAACGCTTGTAGATATCCTCTGAAAACACTGTTGCCGAAGCATTCATTCCTGAACTAATCGTACTCATAGCCGCCGACAATATTGCCGAAACGATTAATCCCAACAAACCGGTTGGAATCATGTTGACCATGAAATTAGGCATCACCTTATCACCATAATCTGATGGTTGTAAGGTTTTTGCATAATTGGCAATATCAATTTGTGAAGCCGCAGCCCCAAGATGTTCGGCAGCAGCCTGTAGTTTAATTGGCTCTATTAATGAAGGCGTCGTTTGATAGTAAGCAAACAAACAAGAACCAATCACAAAGAAAACCAACGAAACCGGAACAAACATCCAAACACACAACCAAATTGACTTTGAAGCCTCTTTAGCCGAAGACGAAGCATGGTAACGTTGCACATAATTCTGGTCCATCCCAAAATTATTCAGGTTGATAAAAAACCCATACAACAACACCACCCAAAAAGTCGAGGCTGTAAAATCAAACGAAAAACTGCCTAAACTAAACTTGTCATTTTGTTGTCCAACTTCTATTATTTTCGAAACACCACCCGGCATTTTTGAAACTATCAAATACAAAATCAACAAGGCACCACCCGTTTTCAATATTGCCTGAACCACTTCGGTCCATATTACCGCTTCAATTCCGCCCAGAACTGTATAAATCACAATACAGATTCCGGTAACCAGCATAATGGTTTCCATACTAAAACCCGTAAGGGCTTGTAGTGTAAGGGAAATTCCAAAAAACACCGATCCCATTCTGGTAATTTGTGTCAGCAAAAAGCAAACCACCGCATACGTTCTTGCCCAGGGACCAAAACGTTTTTCTAAGTTGGTATAAGCCGAAACCTCTCCCGTGCTGCGGTAAAACGGCACAAAATATTTAGCCGCCACCCAGGCTGCAAATGGCATCGAAATACTAAAAACAAAAGCATTCCAATTCCCTCCAAAAGCCTTACCCGGAACACCTAAAAAAGTATTACTGCTCAAAAAAGTAGCATATATTGACAGACCAATTGCCCAACCCGGAATCGCTCCCGAAGCCTTCGTGTATTGTTCTGCACTCTTGTTTTTTCTGGAGAAATAAATTCCCACGCCCACCATTGCAATCAAATAAATGGCAATAATCGCGATATCTAATAATGGTAAATTTTTCATTTATTAAAGATGGGATTTTAATTTGAATTCTCCTCACCTATAAGCATATCGTACAACTTATTGATGATTTTACAAATCTACCCGAAAACTACAACGATTTCCTATGAGATTTTTTCAGAATATTATAGGATATTATCATAAAGTGTTGGATGTACGCTTATGACGTGCCAAATCACTGTTCAAAACAAATTCTTTCAAGTTAAAAACACACTAAACAAAACATTAACAGCTAGTTATAACTAACCAAAATATAACCGCAAAAGTCATTGCGAGCGATAGCGTGGCACCCGAGCAAAGCGAACGGAGCGTAACTAATCACACTAATACAGATAAAAAAGTTGAGCTACTTAGTGAGATTGCTTCATTCCTCGGAATGACAAACTAAATGTTTAAAAATAGTATTAGCAGCCACCTCCCGCCCTTCGCTTCACTCTTATTTGTAGTCCCGGATTTTTCTAAGCGCCAAAAAGGAGCTTATACCAATTCTATTCATTTTTTGCTCCAATATGTAAAGGTATAATGCCGATATAGTATGAAAATAGTCCATTTTTTTTGGACTATATTGAATACATAATCGGTATTCCTGCAGTCGCTCTTTTGGCACAAGAAAAAATCACAGGCCTACTGCATCAGGAGTTCCACTGCGGTCAGGGCTAGGGTTCCCGTAATCTAGTAATACTGGTTTTCAACATTCTGAAAATTTGTTCATAAATACCTCGTACACGCCTACAATTGTAAGCGGGTCAATTGTAGGCATAAAATTAATTTTATAAACTATGGATATTAAAGAAAAATTTGGTCAAAAAGTAAAATCACTTCGAGAACAAAAAGGCTTCTCAATCGAACATTTGGCCAATATCTCAAATGTTGACAGAAACTACATCTCCGATATTGAGAAAGGAAAAAGAAATGTTTCTCTGGAAATAATAGAAAAAATAATAACAGCTCTTGATACTGATTTTGGAGCTTTTTTTAATGATAAGGATTTTAAGAAATGAAGAAAGAAAAAAAATATTCAGAAATCAGACAAAAACTCCAAATTGATATTGACAAAAAAACAGATAATGGTTTAGCTAAATTCACTCATTATTTACAAAATCATAAAAATGGAGTTTCAGAATATTTCAAAAATGATGCTGAAGAATATCTTACCTCTATCCATCAAAAATTAAATATTTTAGAAGAGCCAAACTTCCAATATTACTTACCTATAAAATGGGACGTCCCTTTTCCTTCACCTGAAAAGCCTAAATTTAAATTTATTGATTTATTTGCAGGCATTGGCGGAATCAGATTGGCATATCAAAACTTAGGAGGAAAATGTGTTTTTACCAGCGAATGGGACACTTATTCTAAAAAAACTTATGAAGCAAATTTTGGAAAAGTACCTTTTGGAGATATAACTCAAATTAAAGAAACTGAAATTCCAGATCATGATGTTTTACTGGCAGGTTTCCCTTGTCAGCCATTTTCTATTGCCGGAGTTTCAAAGAAAAATTCACTTGGTCGCAATCATGGTTTCTTAGATGAAACACAAGGAACCCTTTTCTTTGACATTGCAAGAATTTTGAAACATAAAAGACCTAAAACTTTTATGTTAGAAAATGTCAAAAATCTGGTATCTCACGATAAAGGAAATACTTTCAGGGTTATTCAAAAAACCTTACGAGAATTAAATTACAATATTTACTATAAAGTTTTGGATGGAAAATATTTTGTTCCCCAACACAGAGAAAGAATTATTATTGTTGGTTTTGATAACGAATATTTTGAAGGAAAAGAGAATTTCAAATTCCCAGAAATGACCGAAGCAAAATTTGCATTAAAAGATATTCTTTTACCTGAAGTAGATCCTAAATACACATTGTCAGATAAACTTTGGAATTATTTGCAAGAATATGCAAAAAAACACAAAGCAAAAGGAAATGGTTTTGGTTTTGGTCTAGCTGATTTGAACGGAATTTCTAGAACAATGAGCGCAAGATATTATAAAGACGGTGCTGAAATATTAATTCCTCAAAAAGGAAAAAATCCAAGAAGATTAACTCCCCGAGAATGCGCAAGACTTCAAGGATTTCCTGATGAATTTATTATTCCTGTTTCAGATAACCAGGCATATAAACAATTTGGAAATTCAGTTGTATCTCCTCTAATGCAAGCGGTTGGTAAAAATTTAGTCGCAGAAATTGAAAAACAAAAGATTAATCAAAAATTAAATTCAATAGAATAATAACATAATAAATCGTGATAAATTAATTTTAATTCATTAATAATGGAAAATGGTTTTCTTTCAAAATACTTTAAAGGTATAGTCGCAAAAAAACTTAGTGAAGTTGAAGTTGATCCTAGAGTTTCAAACCAACACGAATTCAATGGTATTAATGAATTTAAATCTATTTTAGGCGCAGGAAAATCTATATACGAAGGTCTTTTCATTTACCTAACTGACGATGAAGAAACTATATTAAAGGAAACAGGTTCTCTGACTTGGTATAACGCGCGGGAAAATCATCCAATCAGAAATGAATTTCGCCTTTATTATTCCACGACACAAATTATGGAAAAGGCTAATGCTGGTGATTTCCTATTAATCGGACTCACACATGATAATAAATTAGCTGTCGTAGTAGCTCCAAGAGGATCAACAGCAGAACAACAATTACTTTGGCTCTTTAAAATAGGAGAGATTGGAAACAGATTTATCTTCCGTGATATTTCCTCAAATGACACTAAACTTAATTTTGCAGGAAAGTATATTCTTAATTCACTTGGTTTTGAAATTGATGAGACTGAGCCAGATTTCTTAGACTTGATACTTACAAGATTTGGAAGTCAGTTTCCTTCAACATCGATCTTTTCAGATTTTGCCCGTTCTACAGTTGATAATGTCTCCCCCATTGAAGAACCTGATAAAACTTTAATTACTTGGCTTGAAAGAGAAGAGATGCTTTTCAAAACACTTGAGAAACATATTGTATCAAAAAAACTTGAACAAGGGTTTGGAGAAAATAAGATAGACGTAGACGATTTTATTTCATTTTCATTAAGCATTCAGAATAGAAGAAAGTCTCGTGCTGGTTTTGCTTTTGAAAACCATCTCGCATCTATTTTTAAATTTCAAGAAATAAACTTTTCTAAGGGAGCAAAAACAGAAAGAAATAACAAACCTGATTTTCTTTTTCCGTCGATAACAAATTATCATAATCCAGATTTCCCAGTTGAATTATTAACTATGCTTGGTGTTAAGACTACAGCAAAAGATAGATGGAGACAAGTTTTGTCAGAAGCAGAAAAAATTTCTCAGAAACATTTAATTACTTTAGAGCCAGCAATAAGTACAAATCAAACTGACGAAATGTTTGCGCAAAATTTACAACTTGTAATTCCACAATCTTTGAAAGAAACTTTTACAGCTTCACAACAATCAAATTTATTAAGCCTTCAAGACTTTTTATACATAGTTCGCCAACGACAAAATAATATCATTAAAAACAGTTAACTCAATTGTTATGGACGTCCACAATCCACAACAACGTTCCAAAAATATGCGTGCGATAAAAAGCACCGCTACGAAGGTTGAAATTATTTTAGGAAAGGCTTTGTGGAATTTGGGCTATCGTTACCGTAAAAACAATAAAACAATTTTCGGCAAACCGGACTTTACCTTTAAAAAACTCAAAATTGCTATTTTCATAGATTCGGAATTCTTTCATGGAAAAGATTGGGAAACCAGAAAGAAACCACAAACCAATGTCGAATTCTGGATTAAAAAAATCGAAAGAAATATGCAACGGGATATTGAAGTAACTGCTTATTTGGAATCTCAAAACTGGAAAGTGCTTCGGTTCTGGTCAAAAGAAATAGAAAAAAACCTTAATGAATCTGTTTCACTCATCGAACATGAAATTGCTTTAAGAAGCTCATAATCTTAAAACACTCGTATCAAACTTTTTATTACCTTTAAAACCACTTTTTAATTCCCAAATCATGAGATCATTAGCGATATTTCTTTTTTCTTTTATCATTTTCAGCTGTGAGGCGCAGTTAAAGACAAACGATGCTATTCCGCTACAGGAAGCAGTTAAAAACTACAGTTTAGAAACCGTTGTTGATGGGATTAAAAATCCCTGGGGAATGGCTTTTCTTCCCGATGGTTCGCTGTTAATTACCGAGAAATCAGGTATTTTATATCATTTTAAAAACGGTACAAAAACCGAAGTCAAAAATGTTCCCGCCTTCTACAATCGTGGTCAGGGTGGTTTGATGGATATTGTATTACATCCTGATTACGCTAAAAATGGCTGGATTTACATTACTTACGCCTCTACCGAGGGCGAAGGTGAAGGCGGCAACACCAAACTCATCCGGGCCAAACTCGAAAACGAAAGCCTCGTCCAAATAGAATCTTTATACAAATGCGGTCCGAATACTACCAGAGGACAGCATTTTGGTTCCCGAATTGCGTTTGACAACGAAGGTCATTTGTATTTTTCGGCAGGAGAACGCGGTAATCATTTTGTGAATCCGCAGGACATCACTCGTGACAACGGAAAAATCTACCGCCTTAATGACGACGGCAGCATTCCAAAAGACAATCCTTTTGTCGGACAAGCTAATGCCAAAGAAGCGATTTATTCTTACGGACACCGCAATCCGCAGGGACTGGCAAAAAATCCTGTAACCGGAAAAATCTGGGAAACCGAACACGGTCCACAAGGCGGTGACGAAATTAACATTATCAAAAAAGCAGCTAATTACGGTTGGCCGGTGGTGACTTACGGCATCGATTATGACAACACAACAATCAGTAACATCCAACAAAAAGAGGGCATCGAAGACCCTGTTTATTACTGGGCGCCATCTATTGCCCCAAGCGGTATGGCTTTCGTAACCAGCAATAAATACCCGGACTGGAAAGGACATTTATTAGTTGGTTCACTGAAATTTCAATATTTGGAATTGGTAAAGTTAGACGGAAACAAAGTCATTGGCCGACAAAAAATCGCGACAAATGTTGGTCGACTACGCAATGTAACACAAGGTCCTGATGGTTTTATCTACATGGGTGTAGAAGGAAAAGGAATTGTAAAAATTATACCCAACTAAATTACAGTAAATCATATTTTACGAGCTATTTAAAAAGTTACCGCAGATTCGCAGATTTTTTATAATAATTTGCGAATCTGCGGTAAAAAAACTGAAGCAGTGCTTCAACAAATTAAACCTAATTAGATTAACATGCTATTTACTAAAATAAATATTGGCGTAAGCTTATTACTTCTGGGTGGTTTGTATTTTTCAAATCCAACCACTTTTAGCAGCTCAGAAAATGAGTATTTCGCTATCACACAACAACAAACGCCTTTGCAAAAAAGCATTGCCCGTGGTAAGGACATTTATACTGATTTTTGTATTCAATGCCATATGGCAACAGGAAAAGGTAACGGAACAAATTTCCCTCCCTTGGATGGTTCTGACTGGTTAAAAAAGAAAAGAACCGAAAGTATTCACGCCGCAAAATTCGGTCAGAAAGGTGAAATTATCGTAAACGGAAAAAAATTCAATGGCATCATGCCTCCGGCGGGTTTAAGCGATGAGGAAGTTGCCGATGTAATGAACTACGTAATGAATTCCTGGAGCAATAAAACTAAAAAAATGGTTACGGTTAAAGAAGTTGCTTTATTGAAACCTTAACTTTTAGATTATAATAAAAACATTCTTTTTTTAAACCATTAAGAAAGTTAAGATTCATTAAGCCCTGAGCTTAAATTTCTTAACTTTCTTAATGGTTTGCTATTTTTATGAATCAACTGAATAAAATATTCCTTATTTTAAACCGTTAAGAAATTGAATTTCATTGAGTCCTGCGCTTAATTTTCTTAACTTTCTTAATGGTTTAATTTCTTAAATCAATTTCTAATTGAGCGTCTCTGCCATAAAGATCATCATAAAAATGCAGCACATCATATTCATCCACCCAGGCCGTAAAATAGGCCAAATGAATAGGAATTTCGTTTTTTAACTCGCAATAACTCTCTTCTTTTCTATTCATTGCCCAGTCAATACAATCAGCTGGCCAGTCGGGGTCGTCTTTCAAAATAAGATGCGCTAATTCACGGGATTTTTGCAAATTGATACATCCATGACTGTACGCCCGATAATCCAAATTAAACAATGCTTTAGAAGGCGTATCGTGCAGGTAAATATCATTACTGTTTGGAAAAAGAAATTTCACTAAACCCATGGAATTTTGAGGTCCGGGTCTTTGTCGCACATCGCCATTATTCCATTCCATATCCCGGGATTCTAAATAATTCTTATCCCTGCTCATTCCGCTTTTTATTTCGCTGTCAATAATACTTTGTGGCGCATACCAATACGGACTAAAAACAATTGTTTTAACACAGGCACTAAAAATTACGGTTTGCATTAAATCCTGCCCCACCACAACATTGGATTCCAAAACCCGCTGCCCATTTTTAAAATAATTCAGTTTAAATGCAGGAATATTAACCATGAGATATTCATCGGCCTTATCCAGTTCGGGATCTACCCATCGGCAGCGTTCCATATTAAGTGCTATTTTCTTAATATAATGCTGAACTGGCAAATTCAATTGTTTAATTTGTTCCGGACTTATAAAATAATTAGCATAATAACCGTATCGTTTTTTATAACGCAACACCGCATTCATTAATTCATGATCATATAGTTGACTTTGTGAATCTTTTTCTAAATCACCCATGATATACAATCGGTGCCTGATTTGACTAATCGTTCGGCAACTGTCATAGGGTTTATAATTCTGAATGGTCGAATCGTATTCAATCGTCTTCCATTCTCCTTTTTTTTCAATCTCGCGGTATTTGTTTAAAGCCGAACGCAGTTTGTAATATTGACTGAATTGGTATTTTTCTGCACGATCTAACAACTTGGGATTCTCTAATAACGCATCCAGAAATTCATTATAATTCAAATCTTTTCCTTGTAAAAACCATCCTGTTTTTTGTAACTGAATCCTATCTAAATCATCATATACCATTTGTATATAATACACATAAAGCACAGATAACATGATTTCTGTTTCATTATAAGACAGCGGATGCAAAGCGGTATTCGAATCAAAAATTCCGTCAATGGTTTCCTTATAATCAATACAGCCTTCAACGGCTTCCTCCTCTAACGAATTTGTTTTAGAATATAACAGTCGGGCAAGCGGAATCAATTCGCAATCTGTATTGAACC
>JACCDQ012111680.1_pt1 | contig 12680 bp, 25 predicted proteins | sample 7446031 | NCBI WGS metagenome assembly JACCDQ01 (sample SAMN15323442, study PRJNA562643) | freshwater metagenome | isolation source: river surface water | place: USA:Blue River Watershed | collected 2017-08-17
GGAGGTAACGCAACGGTCCTTGCTGCTGTAGCTAAAGCTATCGTAGCTAATAAAGTAGATGAACTACTAGAAAAATCTGAGAGTACCCTAGAGGCTATCGAAGTAGCACGAGGTTAAGTTAGTAAACCCTGCTGGTTAACTCCGGTGGGGTTTTCTTGTAAGAAAGGAGTACAATATGAAAAGATTTGTTGTTACCCGAAATGGTAAGCCTATCAATATTTTCTTTAAAGATAAAGAAACAGCAGAAGCTTATGTTGAAATCGGTCTAGAACGAGCCTTAGATTCATTTGCTGCACACAACGTATTGACAAAACACGATGAACGGATTCTCTATGATGTGTTTCATTCCGATGTAAGAGAAGTAAAGGTAACCTATGTATGAACGAAACAGTATTACTAATTGATGGCGACGTACTTAGTTATAGACCAGCAGCGGCATCTGAAGTTCGGACAATTAATGTCACACATAATCCTAGTGGTAAACAGCAAGTGTTTAAGACGCGTACAGAATTTAAAACTCTGCTGAAGTCTAAGGATAAGCTGGATAAGTTAGAGCAGTATTCAATCGAAGATGTACAAACACCTAGTCCCGTCAGTCACTGCTTACATACTATCAATACAACTTTGCGTAATCTAGATAGTAATTTATTCCCAGATAGAACTGAGATTTGGGTAGCAGGTAAGGGTAACTTTAGAAACGAGTTGTTGTTACCTGTTCAATACAAGTCTTCTAGAGGAACAATGCTTAGACCATTACTGTTGGATCAAGCTAAAGAATACCTGTTGACTAAATATAAGGCGAAAAAAGCAGATGGACTTGAGACAGATGATGCTATTGTCATCAGGGCATATGAAGAGCTAGCTAATGGTAATAAACCAATTATCGTGACCAATGATAAAGATGCAATGCAAGCCGAAGGGGTGTTTCTATATGATTACACAAAAGAGAACCCTGCATTATTTGAAGTACCTACTATTGGGTATCTAACGAAAGATAAGCAAACGGTTAAAGGTTGTGGGTTGAAGTTCTTTGCTGTACAGTGGGCAGGCACAGGCGATCCGACTGACGGTTATTGTCCTTATGATCTGGTGAATGTTAGATATGGTGCGGCTAGTGCTTATAAGGACTTTAAAGACCTAAACACAACAGAAGAAATTCTAGGACAAGTAATCCTTAATTTCAAACGGTGGTATCCAGAACCGTTTACTTATACAGCATGGAACGGAACAGAGGTCAATGCTACTTGGGAAACCATGGTTGACCTTTACTTTAAGGCAGCATACATGAAACGTAGTTGGGATGATCTTAGTGATTGGAGGTTATTCTTTGCTGAAAGGGGAGTACAGGTATGAGTGAATTAGATATGTATAGATATCTTGAAGATTGCGCAGAAGATATCACGGATTACTCTAGACAGAATGGGCAATTCTCTGGTGGATATTACACTCGTTCATTTCTTCTGGATAGAATCAAGTTTGATTTCTGTGTAAACGATAAGGATGTAACTGAAGTTTACTTTGAAGGAAAGGAAATGTATGAGAGTTAAAGATAGAATCGAAATTGAACTTGATACCGAATACGTAGAAGGTATTGAGGCTTACATTAAAAGTCAAGTACCAGCAAAAGGAAACCCAGACAAGTTAACTTTTAAATATGATTATTACGGCTATGATGGAGCTATGGAACTATACGTTTCTTTTGAACGGGACGAAACACCAGCAGAAGAAACTGCACGATTAAAAATGGAAGCTAAGTTAGCTGAAAGTCAAGCAAAAGCGAAAGCTAAGGAAGAAGAGAAAGAGCGTAAGTTATTTGAGAAGCTGAAGAAGAAATATGGCTAAAGACTTATATTCAACTAAAGATGTAGCTGAAGTCCGTAAACAACTCTTGACAGAACAGGAAGGCTGTGATAGACTAACAGGTCTACCGATTCCTGACGGTCAAGCAGTACTAGACCATTCACATAAGTCTCAATATGTGCGGGGAGTATTGCACCGTCAATCTAACGCAGTACTAGGCAAGATCGAAAACCTGTGGACCCGCTATCTCAGCTACTGGTATAACGGTACACTCTCTCAGTTCTTACGTCAAGCTGCTAACTACTTAGAGAAACCTGACGATGAACGCTTTGTACATCCTGCTTGGATCAAACGCCTGTCTATTGACTTCGGTAGGCTTTCTACAGAGAAGCAGAAGCAAGTGCTAGCGGACATGCAGATTGAACCTAAGAGTAATGCCCTAGCAAGACGTGAAGTTTTTACTAAAGGTTTGAAATCTAAGCGGTACACCTTCGAACAAGTAAAGGAGTTAATGAAATAATGAAATATTCACAAGCAATTCAATCTGCAATTGAAACACTAGCGGATATGCGGTGGTCTAGTCGAGCAATCGCTAAAGAACTAGGTATCTCTAAGAGTGGTGTTAACAACTATCTAAATCAATTGAAAGGTAAAAATGTACCTAAAACTCAAGAAAGCCATAATGGCCCTCGTATTCTCATTCTCGACGTGGAAACGGCAGCAGCAACTGCTCTCACATTCGGACGTTTCAAAGTTAATCTAAGCCAAGATAACATCGTAACTGAAGGGGGCTGGATACTATGTGCTAGCTACAGTTGGCTAGATTCTCCTTACACTTATAGCATCTGGTTATCACCTGAAGAAGTTGCTAATCAAGATGACAGTAGAATCGTAAGGCTGTTGTTTGAACTCTACGAAGAGGCTGATGCTATCGTAGCGCACAACGGTTGTTCATTTGACCATAAGGTAATTCAAGCACGAGCTACGGCAAATGACTTTGGTAAGCTATCCACTGTTAAAGTCCTAGATACACTCCTGCTAGCTAAACGCTATTTGCGACTACCATCAAATAAACTAGATTCGATCGGAGAATACTTCGGATTAGGTCGTAAGGTTTCGCATGACGGTATTCTAATGTGGAAACGTGTACAAGCAGGTGATGAAGAAGCCATGCAAGAAATGGTAGATTACTGTGTTCAAGACGTTAACCTACTTAAAGCTGTCTACCTAAAGTTGCGTGGGTTAGGAACTGCAGGTAACAGTTTCAATGCTGCACTTTATTACAACGACTCAGAACAGCGTTGTACCATCTGTGGTAGCCTAGATATTGAACCCACTGGTAAAATCGCTCATACGACCGTTAATAGCTTCGTAGAGTATGTCTGCACCAACTGTGGTTGTACTCACCGGAGTCGTGCAGGTGAGAAGACGAAAGAAAAACGCAAGTCCCTTCTTGCTCTGACAAACTAAACGTGATACAATCCTACTATGCCTTCGGGTGTAGTAGGATTTTTATTTGAAAGGAGAAGTCATGAATATCTTTGTAGATAAACTATACGCTGTTGTAGATATAGATACAGGTAAGCGAGTGTCTATGTATTTCTATACTGAAAAAGAAGCAAAAGATACCGCTAATACACTTAACGAGATTAAACTCACAGGTAGAAGTTTTAGCACAAAGTGTTATGGGCTAGTTGAACTAGGAGAAATGTATGAGTACAACAATTAAAGTAGTCTGGTGTAGCGACACTTTATTCTGGTATAATCACTATCTAGGACAGACGTTTACCGTACTAAGATATGAACAGAATGTATACAAAGGAAATAACGTATATTGGGTACGGGAACCGTCTGGATACACTAACTTTATTTTGGAGAAAGATTGCGAGCTATGCGAAAAGTGAAATTGTATAATCCGTTCATTATTTTAGATAAAGCAGAATCTGTACCTTGGACTGCGAGTTTGATGGTTTCTATAATTGTTATTACTTTGATGACTCTAGCTTTGATCGTCATGTATGCTGGTCCTACTTTTCTATTTGCAACTATCCTATTAGCTGCAATTCTTCGAGTTTTATATGCTATTTTGAAAGGAAAATAAATGAAAGAACAAACCGTAAATGCTCTACGTGATCTACAAAATGAAATCCACGAATCAAATGTAAAAGCAGGATGGTGGACTGATCTTACAGCTATCCCTGAGCAAGCTAACCTAGTAAGTCATGCTCGTCGTGGTTCTCGTCTAGGTAAAGCTATCGTAGCTGAGAAACTAGCACTGGTTCATAGTGAAGTGACTGAAGCATTGGAAGGCGCACGTAAGAATCTAATGGATGATAAACTGCCACACCGTAAGATGATTGAAGTGGAGTTAGCTGATGCTGTTATCCGTATTTTTGATCTAGCTGGTGCGCTTGATCTTGATCTAGCGGGGGCTATCAAAGAGAAACGGGAATTTAACCAGATTAGACCTGACCACAAGATTGAGAATCGTATGAAAGATAACGGAAAGGCTTATTGATATGGAACACAAAATTCATTGGTATAATGGAAAACAATATGAGTTGGTGGCACAGAAAACTTTTCCTTTAACTTCTTGTGGGGAGTGTGTATTTGTTTTTAACGAAGGCTGTTCGGATATGTGTCATCGTTGTGCAGATGGCTTGGTTTACACCGAAGTTCATCGCCCAGCGGTTAGTGTAAAAGAAACTAATCCTAACGATATTGTCGATGTGAACAAAGATGATATTCGTTCTTACAACGTAGGTACATCAAACTATGCTAAACACAAGATTCAACCTTGGGATATTTGGCTAGAATATAATCTAAATCCGTGGGACGCTGACATCATTAAGCGAGTATTACGCCAGAAAGCAGGGGACTCTCGTGAGTTAGATTACCAAAAGATTATTCATATTTGTCAAGAACGAATTCGTCAGTTAAAACTAAAGGAGAACACATGAGTGATACCAGAGCAAATAAAGAAAATATCCAACGAGTTAAAGACATTCTAAATGAACATGGAATTACTTTACAAGTTGATGGTTGTGGTTGTTGTGGATCACCTTCAGTTTACTTTAAATATAAAGACGAGGTAATTATCAACGACAGTAATGTCTATATTGATATGGAGGAAGCAGCATGAACTACAAACAATATCTCTACTCAAAACTTGCAGAGGAAGCTGGTGAACTAGCTCAGGCTGCAATCAAAGCTCAACTCTGGGGTGAGGATTCGGTTGACCCCAGAGAATCAACCGGGGAAACCAATATGACTAAACTAACTAAGGAGTTTATTGATCTGCATATTGCTATTACATATCTAGATGTTGCTCTAACAGAAGAAGGTAAAACGCTTAACGATTGGTTCGAACCTGATGAATATGCAAAGCGAAAGAGGATTGCAATTATGCAAAACTGGAATATTGTAAAGGAGTTAGCTAATGGATAAGACAATTGTAATTGGGATTACTTATGACGGTTTCACCATTAGACATGAAGATTGGGAAGTGTTTGTAGGTCAAGAAGATGACGTAGAGGGCAAACTAGATAGAATCTTTACTAAGCTTGGGTACACGGTAGAATTTCGGGAGGATTATTAATGATCGACGTAAAGATTATTGCAGATAGCTTAAGTGCTTATAATGGAAAACGAGTAACTACGTTTGAACTAGAATACCCTCGGTTTATTCATGCAGAAGTGATGACACATAGAGTACTTAGTCGTAATGCTCAATCTAGCAGAGCAGTGCCAGTATCCAGCATGATTGCTAACAATGAAAATTTTGTGCGACCATTGGTATACGGAGCTAATAAATCTGGAATGTCTAGCTCAGAAGAACTTGAAGGTTTAAAACTGGACTCAGCAAAAGCTGTGTGGGATCAAGCAGCAAAAGACAGTTTCACTTATTCTAAACTTCTAGCTGATTTAGGTTTACACAAACAATGGAGTAACCGTTTAACTGAATGGTGCAGCAACATCAAGGTTATTGTTACTGCCACTGATTACGATAATTTCTTTTGGCTTCGTCGTGACCCTGATGCTGCTCAACCAGAGATTGTGCTGCTGGCTGATGAAATGTTTGAGGCATACTCAACAAACACACCTGAAATTTTACAACAAGGCGAATGGCATGTACCTTACATCAAAACTGAATATCTAATGCAAAAACTTCGTAAGCGAATCTATCTTGATTCCACAGGTGAAGAGTTAGATGTATCAGATGCTCTTAAGATTTCTGCTAGCTGCTGTGCTCAAGTAAGTTACCGTAGACTTAATGACTCTAAGGAAAAAGCACTAGAGATTTATTCTAAGCTATTCTCTGGTCCTAAGCCTCACCTATCTCCTACAGAACATCAAGCAATGGCTTACGCTAAAGCTGACACTAGCTGGACAGTACTAGAGGCGGGGATTACCCACAGAAAACGAAATGGTGACTACTACTCAGGCAATTTGAATGGGTTCATTCAATATCGTCAGATTCTATAATCTTTTCACTTGATGGAATCTCTTAGGAGATTTCACTTGATTTCCGAGAGTTGTCATGGTATAATTACTATCCCGTTTCAACTTTCGGGTCTATTAATAAGGAGAACGCATGAGCATTATTGCACTATGTATTGTCTCTGCCAGTGAAATTGCAGTAGTAAAGCCGGACTTTACCTATCAATGGGCAGACGAGAATAAGAAAGAATTTGATGAAATGTTATACCAGTTGGGTATGGACATGACACAACCGATTGAACGGCAGATGGATATCCAGCATAAGAATCGGTTAGGTAAGGTAGTTATTTGCGACCGATACGTTGGTTATGAGCGTACGGATTCCCAATGGATCAATTCGGGTTATGCTTCAGTAGAAGCCAAAGACAAGGCAAGTGGCAACAAATTGCTAGAAGATATTTATAAGATGAGAGGAATGACAGAATGAAGCAAGCACTTGTACCTATCTACCAAGACCCTGAAGTAGTAAGATTTGCAGATCAACAATTAGAAGTCTTTTGGTCTGCTGAAGAAATCAAAGTAGAAAAAGATATTCAAGACGTACTAACTAACTTTAGCCCTGCTGAAAAACATGCTGTACTAGAAACCCTTCGCTTATTTAGCATCTACGAAACCCATATTGGTGATGAATGGTGGTCTGGGCGTTTCAAGAATATGTTTGATCGGGCGGATTATCATCGGATGGCTGCAGTGTTTAGCATGTTTGAGTTGGCGGTTCATGCCCCATTCTACAACAAGATTAATGAATTACTTTATGTTAATACACCTGAGTTCTACCTATCTTATAAACAAGACCCTGTGTTGAAATCTCGTGTAGAACACATTGATGCTATTATTAATGAATCAGACGACCTTACAGCACTCGGTGGATTCTGTTTAGTTGAAGGTGTTATTCTTTATAGTAACTTTGGTTTTCTAAAACACTACCAATCCCAAGGTAAAAATAAGTTAATGAATGTTGTGCGTGGGATTAACTTCTCAGTACGGGATGAAAACCTTCACGCTAAAGGTACAGCTTATGCATTCAAAGAGAAAGCTAAGAGTACAACCGAAGAGCAGTACGATCATGCAGTAGCTAATGTAACTGAAATTGCATTTTTACTGCTTGAGCATGAAAAAGGAATTATTGCTAACCTGTTTAGCAAAGGTAAAATTGAAGGTATTACTGCACATCAATTAGAGAACTTTGTAATGTCTCGGATTAATGAGTGTTTCATTGACCTTGGTTTACCTAAGTTATTTGAAGTAACCTATAACCCTATCGCTGAATGGTTCTACAAAGGTATTAATGATTACCAATTTAATGACTTCTTCAGTGGGCAGGGTAATCAATATCACAGAAATTGGGATCAAACAGCGTTTACATGGAAGAAACAATGACCGATAATTTATACAAGAAACTAAGTCAAGAACGAAAAGAGTTACAAGAACAAGATTTGGTGCCTGAGTGGTATACTACTGCAGGTTGGCAGATGTTTAGGTCTAAGTATTTATACGGAACCAACCGTGCTGTACGAGGGCAATTTGAGCGAATTGCTAAAACAGCAGCCAAGCATGTACAGCATGTATATCCAGAAGCTGAACAGAAATTCTTTGAATTGCTGTGGAAAGGGTGGTTATCTCCCTCTACACCTGTGCTAGCCAACACAGGAACTGACCGAGGTATGCCTGTATCTTGTTCAGGGTCTGTTATTACAGATTCTATTGATGGCTTCTATAAGAATCTACACGAGATTGCAGTTCTAACTAAAAATGGTTTTGGTACTGCAACCGATCTATCTAGCGTGCGATCAAGAGGGTCGAAGATTAGTTCTGGCGGTAAGGCCAACGGTGTGCTACCCGTTATCAAAGAGCACATCGCAGCTATGCGTAATGTATCTCAGGGGAACACCCGGCGTGGAGCATGGGCGGCTTATCTTGATATTGAACACGGAGATTTCGAAGAGGTATTGAATTACCTGATGGTCGAACCTGACGATTTTAATTTGGGGTGGAAGATCAAGCAAACCTTCATTGATCGGCTGAACAGCGGAGAGGCTGAAGCTGTAGCCAGATTCCAAAAAGCTATGAAAGCTAAGATGGTATTTGGTAAGGGTTACTTCTTCTTCCCTGATAAAGCTAACGCTCACCGTCCTCAGATGTATGTTGACCAAGGTTTGTTTATTAACAATAGTCAACTGTGCACAGAAATTATGTTGTTCAACGATGAAGACCACACATACACTTGTGTACTATCTTCAATGAATAATGCTAAGTACAGAGAGTGGCAACATACAGATGCTGTATTTTGGGCTACTATTTTCCTTGATTGTATTGCGGAAGAGTTCATTCAGAAAGCTAAAAATATCAGTGGTCTAGAGAAAGCTGTACGTTTCACTGAAAAAGGTCGGGCGCTTGGCTTAGGTCAATGTGGATTACATACACTGTTCTTACAGGAAATGTTACCGTTCGAATCGTTTGAAGCCCACATGCTATCTCAGCAAGTAGCTGCACATATCCATAAAGAGGCTACAAGAGCAACTAAAGATATGGCTATCAAGCTAGGGGAGCCTGAGTGGTGCAAGGGTTATGGTGTACGCAATACTCACCTTATTTCTCCAGCACCAACTAAATCTACTGCTTTATTAATGGGTGGTATTTCTGAAGGTATTAATCCTAATCCCGCTTTCACTTACGTTCAGACAACTGCTGCTGGTGAGGTAGATAGAGTTGATCCAACACTACTAGAATTAATGAAGCGTAAGGGTGTTTACAACAGAAAGAATATCCAACAAATCACAGATAAACAAGGGTCTGTACAGCACGTAGATTGGTTAACTGACGAAGAGAAAGCCGTCTTTAAGACTGCCTTTGAGATTAATCAAAAAGCTGTTATTCGAATGGCGTCCGCCCGTAAGAATTACATTGACCAGTGGCAAAGTCTAAACCTATTCTTTGCAGCAGATGAAGACCCATCTTGGATTGCAGAGGTACATCAGGAAGCTTTTGAAGACCCTAATATTCTAGCTTTGTATTACATCTATACTCAAGCTGGTGTACAAGCCTCAAAAGGCGAATGTGAAAGTTGCATGTAATTGAGTTATGCCTAGAGAAAATACTACTGAACTTTATCTAGAAGAGTATTTTGCCTATAAAGATTTTATTGAAAAGTGTCGGTGTAAACTTTATCCAAAAGATGTTGCGTTACACTGGCATCATATAATCCCAAAAGCTTTAGGAGGATCAAACTCAAAAGAAAATCTTGTCCAGTTGAGTGTAGAGGATCATCAGATTGCTCACCAAATGTTTGCCTTAGCTTTTGACGAAGGAAGTAAAGAATCATTTGTCAACCTAGCAGCAAGTATGCTACTCAACAAATCTATTAAAACAACAGAGCAACTTAATGAACACCGCAAACTTTATCTTGGAGAGTTAAATCCTTTTTACGGAAAGACTCATTCAGACGAAACGAAACAAATTCTTAGAGAAAGGACTCGATTACATCGTACTGGTAAAAGTTACGAAGAGTTTTACGGAGAAGAAAAAGCTGAAACTGAAAAACAAAAGAGAGCGGCTGGTGTTCGGGATTTTCACCAAAAACTTACAGATGAACAAAAGAAGAATAGAAGTGAAAATATTTCCATTGCTCTTTTGAAACTAAATAGAACGACACACAATGCTGTACCTGTTAAAATAGATGACCAAGAGTTCAGATCGATTGCTGAAGCAGCAAAACAACTCAATTTAACTGTTTATAAACTAAAGAAATATATGAAAGAAACTAGTCAATGAAACAACTAATCGTCTTTTCCGCTGAATGGTGTAAGCAATGTGCGCCACTAAAACAAACGCTGGCAACTAACAATATTGCTGTTGATAACTTATCTATTATCGATGTAGATGAAGCGCCAAGTTTAGTAAGTGAATTTGCTGTACGAGGTGTACCTACATTAATCCTACTTAAAGATGGAGTAATCCTCAATAAGAAAACAGGTAATATGTCAGCAAGTCAACTACAAGACTTCATCGACCAGTAAGACAAAAAGAAACCCCTAGCAGAACCGCAAGGCTCCACTAGGGGTTTTTCTACGTCTATAGATATCTCAGGCTTGTTTAAACGCTCTTACAGCCGTTTTATCCTTGAGGTGATACACAGGTGGCTTAGACCTTAGATAACGCCTCTAAAGCCTTCTGGTAGCGTTTAGTACGATCCACCAGACCGTGAGTACCCCCGTTGATCCGCTTAGTACACCAAAGAATATCTCCGAGGTCACTGTAGCGGTTTAGGTCGTTTGTCTTCCAGAACCAACCCGCAGATAGGAAAGCTAAAGGAATTTGAGCCACATCATCAGCTTTAATATCAATACCTAAGAACTTCTCAAAAGCAATATAGTTATTCTTACCAGTTAACTGAATGTATCCCCTCCCTCTATACTTCCAGCCATCCCCTGATGCTTCATCTGCATTCCCCATACGACTAGCATAGACACGGTTAGCAATCTTTTCAGGTTTACGGGCGTAAGTAGCAGCTACTTCCTTCGTCTTAAAATACTTAGGAAACACAGTTAGTAACCCATCAACAGAATAGTTTAGGTTCTCGGATGTAACAGTAAAGCTAGCAGATTCATGTCCAGCTTGAGCTAAGAACATCGCTAGTCTTTTTGGAGTGTTAATCTCAAAGCGATTACAAGTAGCAACTAAGTGAGGTAGTAATTCAGCAGCTTTAGCTAAGGTACAACCAACAGCTAACTGTAGATCATTTGCTGATAGTTTCGATAGCATTCTTTACCTCATCATATTGTTTATAGCACTGAATAAGATTTAGCCTTAGTTCTTCAGAGTCTCTTGCGAAGTCGATAAAATCTTTTGCATCCTCTGCAAATAATTCTGCTGGATAAGCTCCGGTTTTACCTTCTGTAGTACAGGTACTTGAATTGAGATTGCTTGTGCTGGTTGGACGGTTGGGGCGTTTGCGCAAGCTAGCAATGACAGACTCATAGTTAGCACTAAGAGCATTGATTTCAATTTGTTTGGCATCGGTTATATCCTTTACTTTAGCTTCCAGCTTAATAGTCTCTAAGTCTATCTTATTTTGTAGTGCAATGATCTTAGTGTTGTACTCAGCGATAATCCTCTGATTAGACTGTGTAACTACCGTCTCAAGATGATTATTGTATATGTAGGTTAAACCAGAGAATACAACTATTGCACTTAACAGATATGCTAGTATCTTATTCATTACGTTCTCCTAGCATTTCAGTTTTCTTATCTGATCCCATACTAGAACCAAAGAAGTAATTGATAGCTGAAGCGACAGCAGTACCTAATAAAAACCCTAAAGCTGAATCTGCAAAGCGAACATTAGCTTCAGGGATAGTTAAGAAGGTAATCAGAGTAAGATAGCTAGCAGTAAAGATAGACCAGAACCAAGCAAACTTACGAATAAACCGCTTGTCTTCTGGTTGCTCTGTCATACACCTTGCCCTTTAAACCACATGTAGCTAGCGCCTATAATACCTACAATATAGATAATTGGTTTAGCTACTTTAGCTATCCATTCAAGGGCCACAAAAGCTCCAGATGCTGCATTAAATGCTGACACCATATCTTTAGTGTTTTCTTTAATATGTTTAACTTCAGTTTCTACTTGAAGTAATCGCTCGTATATCTCTCTGTGAGTAACTTCTTCTTGCATAATAGTCCTTAAATGTGATTTCCTGCTGGGTCAAATGGATCAAGAAATTGCTCCATAAACTTAGCTATCTTTGCTCTGATACCTGATTGAGTGTTGTATCTCTTTAGTCTTTGACTGATGGTATATTCTTTAGGTAACTCTAAAAAGAGTACCGTTAGAATAAAGACGTTAAGGACAACATCTAGTACAACTGCGCAAAAGATCAAGGGACTAGCTACGATAGTAACCAGAGGGGTTAACTCTTTGTTATCCCTTGCTCTTTTAAGGTTCATTACTGCTAAGTATAAGACCCACATGATATAAAATGCTAAGATTGTGTATATCATGACTGTTTGCTATTTTAGAATTTAGCAGCTAGAGTGAATAGTTCATCTAAGTCTTGTTCAGTTAGACTTAGGACTGAAGCTAGTGCTTGAACTAGAGGGTCATTGCGCTTTACTTCCTGAGCATACTCCCAATCAATTTGAGCAGCTTCTCTTGAGGGAGAAGGTAGGGAATCAAGGACGGGTTGAACTGAAGCTAGTAGAGATTTCTCTAGTAGTGCTCTGCGTGCTTGACGCATAGAGACTACTGAAGGCGGTTTAGGAAGTGCAGGCTCTGGGTTAGACGGTGCAATATACGGAGAAATCTCGCCATATTCACCGGCAATAATCTGTGAGTACAGGTTACGCCCTCGTTCTTCGAAATCGTCCGGGGAAGCTGTAAA
>JACCDQ011592040.1_pt1 | contig 12678 bp, 10 predicted proteins | sample 7446031 | NCBI WGS metagenome assembly JACCDQ01 (sample SAMN15323442, study PRJNA562643) | freshwater metagenome | isolation source: river surface water | place: USA:Blue River Watershed | collected 2017-08-17
CCGTGGGTCAGGTGACCGCCTTCGGCCAGGCTCATGCCCATGATGGTGTCGCCGGGCTTCAGAAAGGCCAGGAACACGGCTTCGTTGGCAGACGCGCCGCAATGCGGCTGCACGTTGGCGGCTTCAGCACCAAAAATTTGCTTGATGCGATCAATCGCCAACTGCTCGGCCACGTCGACGAATTCGCAGCCACCGTAGTAGCGCTTGCCGGGGTAGCCTTCGGCGTATTTGTTGGTGAGCTGGCTGCCTTGGGCGGCCATGACGGCGGGCGAGGCGTAGTTTTCGCTCGCGATCAGCTCAATGTGGTGTTCCTGGCGGGCGTTTTCGGCCTGGATGGCGGCAAACAGTTCGGGATCGGTCTGTTCAATCAGGATGTTGCGGTTGTACATGGCAGTCCTTCAATAGATGGAACCTTGGCGTGACTCGTAAAAAGTGCTGACAAGGGCTGCCCAGGCGAACGGCTGAAAGCGGGTGTTCCGCTGCGCGCTCCCCAGTGGTCTTGGGCGGGGCTTGCCGCCGCTTTCCACGTCAGAAGCCATCCTGAAAAGGGGCTCCCTATCGCCAGTTGCGCACAGTCGCAAGTGTAGCCGAGCGGGCGGGCTTGCGGCTGTGCCGGTCAGCGCGCGACTTGCGCGGTGCTGGAATGGGTTTGCAGTAGCCGTTCCAGTTGCCGCTGTTCGGCCATCACCCGCTCCACGTACAGGGCCTCATTGGCCTGTCCCGACGCCTGGGCGTATTGGCGCAGGCCGTCTTCTACCGAGCCTGCTTGCTGGATGCAGGACTGCAGCAGACGCGCGCCGATGCGCAGGTTGGTCTGCGGGTCAAAGGCGGCCAGTTTGCCGCCAAATTGCTGGAGGGTGTCTTCGTTGGCACTGGGCTCGATTTGCATCAAGCCCATGGCGCCTTGGGTACCTCTGGCAAAGGGGTTGAAGCCCGATTCCACCGCCATGACCGACAGGATCAGGGTGGGCGAGAGCTGGCTGAGCTGGCCGAGTTGCCAAGCTTCCGCCACCAGCGCGCTCAGGGGTTGCGGCGACACCCTGTATTTGCGGCTGAGCCAGTGGGTCACTTTGGCCTGTTCGGGCATCAGCTCTTGTACGGCTTGTGCCAAGCCTTCGTCCTGACGGCTTGTGAGCCAGCCCATCATCCATTCGCTGGCCGAGGTTTGCAGATGGGGGCGGGCCGCAAAGGTCAGGACCACGGCGAGCACGCTCAAGCCAATCAGGGCCAGGCTGTGGCGGGTGATTTCGACAAAGCCTTCACGGATGTCCTGGATCAGGCTGGCGGGTGATTGCCATTGCCGCAAGGCATGTTGGAGCGCAGTCATTGTTGTCCTCTGAGGTGCCGGCCCAAGTCCCTGTGCGGGTCATGGGCTGGAGGAGGGCTGTCCGGAACTGCCGGGGGGGTGAACAGCGTGCCTGAGTGGCGATGAATTCGGGTAATCCCTGGTCTTTGACCCAAGGTGTGAAGGATTCTAGGAATTCTTTAAATATCTAGTCAATCATTAAGGCTTTTGATTATATAACCATTGGTTAAATAGAAGATTCAAGTCCCCAAGTGGGGGTGGTCACGCATGGCCATTCTCGTTCCGGGGGACAATAGCCGATTGATTTGCCAGTGTCCGGCGGCTTTTTTGCCGGACCAACAGGGTGTAACCACGTGACTTCCAGCCATTCTTCTGCCGACATCTCTTCTTTGGACCAATTGACCGGAGGTGCTTTTTCTGCCGCCACCTCGAGCGACCGCATGGCCCTGTTGCGCGACTGGCTCTCTGGCGAGCCCGCCCTGGAACCTCTTCAAGAGGTCTATCGGGAGATGGTGGCCCGGGACAAAGGGGCCGCCAAAGTGCTCAAGGAGCGTCTGGACGAGCTCAAGCGGGCCCGTGAACAGGACGAGCTGACCCGCCAATGGGCCGACAAGGGTGAGCAGCTGCTGGTGGGCGCCCGTTTGAACATTGCCGATGCCCTGGCCTGGCAGCGCGATGCCGCCAAAGCCGGTGCACCACTGTCGCGCGAGCCGCTGGCGGGCCTCAAGAACCGCCTGGCCGATGTGGTGCGCCGGGTGGAAGACCTGCAGCACCAGGCGATGGTCCAGCGCGAGGCCGCCGTGCTGCTGGCGCAACGTGTGGAGGTCCTGTCGACCAAACCTTTGCAGGAGGCGCACGCCAGCCGCCAGACCTTGCAGGCCGATGTGCAGGCCTGGGCCACCCAGGCCACGCAGCTGATGCAAGACAGTGCCTGGGCGAGCGTGGACCTGAAGTTTCCTCCACAGCTCGAAGCGTCGCGCAGCCAGTTGCAGGCCGTCTGGGAAGGTTTTGATGCGGCTCTGCAGCAGGCCGATGCCGCCGTCCAGCACGCCGATGCGCCTTTACCGAGCGTGCCCGTCTGGGCCGATGAGGTTCGGGCACTGCGCGGCGAAGCCCCGGTGGAAGCCGCGCCTGCAGTGCCACGCAGTGCCAAGCCCAAGATGGACCCCGCCGAACGCCAAGCACTCAGGGAGCAGGCCACCCAGGCGGTGCTCAAGGAACTCGAAGCCCTGGAAAAAGAAGTCGCCGAAGGCCACGGCAAAGCCAGTGCCGGCGCAGCCCAGGCTTTGCGCGATGCGCTCAAGACCCACGGACGGCATTTCGACCCGGCGCTGGACGCCCGGGTGCACCAGGCCCTGACGGCCGCTGGCGAGCTGGAAGGCTGGCAACGTTGGCGTTCTGACCAGCTGCGTCAGGAACTGCTGGCCAAGGCCGAGGCGCTGCTGGGACCTGACAAAAAGCCCGCCATGGGTGGGCGCAAGATGCAGGACGCTTTGCGCCAGCTGCGCGAAGCCTGGAAGCAGACCGATCAGGGCGGTTTGCCGAACCATGCCCTCTGGAAAAAATTCGATGCGGCTTGCACCGAGGCCTACAAGACCGTGCAGGTCTGGCTTGACCAACTCAAGCAAGAAACCGCTGCCCAGAAGTCCCAGCGTCTTCAACTCATTGAAGAAGTCAAGGCTTGGACCCTGGCCCATGCCGAAGGCAACGACTGGCGTGCCCAATCTCGCGACATTCACCAGTTCTCCGAACGCTGGCGCGGTGCGGGGCATCTCAGCGAAAAGGCCTATGCCGAGTTGCAGCCGCAGTGGAAAGCGGCCATCCATGCCGCTGCTGCGCGCCTGGAGGCTGCGCAAAAGGAAAGCCACCAGCGTCGCCATGCCCTGATCGAAGAAGCCAAAGCCTTGGGTGCTGCACCGCAGCTGCGCATCGATGCCGTCAAGGCCCTGCAACAGCGCTGGCAGCAAGAAGCCCAGGCAGTACCGCTGGACCGCAAGACCGAACAAAAGCTGTGGGAAACCTTCCGCAAGCCGATTGACGAAGCTTTCCAGCGCAAGGGCAGTGCCCGCGCACCGGCTGAAGGCGCGCTCAGTCCGCGCGACAAGGCGGTTCTGGAAGCTTCGAAAGCCCTGGATCAGGCCAATGCTTCGGGCGATGCAACCCAGATCCGTGCCGCCATGGCTGCCCTGGATGCGGCCCTCAAGGCCCAGGCACAAGTGGCGCAAGCGCCGGTGGCTGAGGCCGCCGCTGAACCTGTACCAGCCGAAGCCAGCGCTGCGCCAGTGGCTGATGCGAACGAACTGCAACCCGAGGTGGGCCAGGCACCGGTGCCAGCCGCCAAGCCCGCACGCCCAGTGGTGGCGGTGCGTGGCGATGACCGTCCGGGTCAGAAGAAAACCGAGCCGACCTTGGGCAAACCTGGTCACCGCGAAGGCCGTCCTGGCGAGCGTGGCTTCGACCGAGGCGATCGCACAGGACGTCCGGAGCGTCGTGATGAGCGCCGTGAAGACCGTGGCCCTCGTCTGGGGGACACCGCTTTCCGTGCGCAACGCGAAGCACGCGAGCGCGCCGAGTTGGCCTTGCGCAAGTTGGCAGCACAGGCCCATGGCGAAACACTGACCCGATTGCTGTCGGCCTGGAAGGATCGCCAGTCAGATGCCCTGCCTCCCGCGCAGGAGCTGGGCAAGGCGGTGTCGGGCACCCTGCGCCAGGCCTGGACCCAGGCTTTGGCTCAGGCGCCACAGGCCGCGGGCCAGGCTTTGCTGCGCTTGGAAATGGCGGCCGATGTGCCGACGCCGGCCGAGCACCTGCCCGATCGCCGTGCCCTGCAATTGCAATTGCTGACCCGTCGCAACGAAGCCGGTCCAGCCGAAACCTGGGGGCAAGATGTGGCCCAGGTCTTGGGCTCGGCGCACGACGAGGCCAGTGCCCGCCGCCTGCAGAACGCCCTCAAGAGCTTGTTGCGCCGCTGATCCGCTTGGTGGCCAGCAGGAAAACCAGCAGCCCGATGGTCCAGCAGATCCAGGCGGTCCAGAAGGTGTGGCTGGGGTAGTGGGCGCCGCGCACCGTCTGCGTCAAACCAAACACCAAGCCGACAAGCACGGTGCCGGTCAGCAGGCGCCGGCCATGGCGCTGAAGCTCGGCTTGGCCAGACAACAAGAAGGGCAAGCCGACGGCCAGAAAGCCAAAGGCCGAAGAGGCGTGCCCACCGGGAAAGCATTTGCCCCCCCCGTTGTCCGCCACGCCCCAGGCCCAGTGTGAGACGTAATCGGCTGGACCACCGAACAGCCGCAGGTCCCAGGGACAACTGGTCAGGCTGAAATGCTTGAGCACACTGATGGTCAGGACGCTGGCGCTGACGGCCAGCGCACTGGCCAGGCGATCACGCCGTGTCAGGCCACGCCATGGTCCCAGGGGACGCCACACCATCCACCACAAGAGCAGGTAGACCACCATGGCGACTTGCTGTCCGCGGGTGTGCAGCAGCTTGGACAGCCAGAGGTTTTCTTTGAGCGGGAAGCCTTCAACCGTGCCCCACAGCCGCATGACCCAGAGGTCCAGACCGCTGGCGTCCCACAGCAGGACTGCCACCAGCAAGGCCACACAGCCCATAAACCAAGGGGATCGCAAGTGTTTCATGCGCTCGCGGGTTCCTGACGTTCGCTGCGACCATCGGCATGCAGGCGCAGCACCTGTGCCCGTGGCTGTGCGGTACTGACATGCCAGTCGCTGAGCACCTGGCGTGTGCCGCTGGCCAGCCCTGAAACGGGGTGGTCGGCAGGTCGGTGCGTGTGGCCGTGGATCAGGTGGTGGCTGTGGGTCTGTTCAAGCCAGTCCTGCGTCATCTGGGCATCGGCATCGGCAAAGCTTTGCATGTTCTGGTTGTGCGCTTCGCTTTGGGCCCGCATGGATTGCGCCATGGCCAGCCGCTCGGTCAATGGGCGCGCCAGGAATTCACTTTGCCACTGGGGTGTGCGGGCCACAGCGCGAAAGCGTTGGTAGGCCTCGTCGCCCAGGCACAGCGCATCGCCGTGACTGAGCAAAATGCGCTGCGCTCCCCATAGCAGCAGTGTCGGGTCTTGCAGGGCTTGGACGCCGCAGGATTGCAAGAAGCCCGGACCCACCAGGAAGTCGCGGTTGCCTGGCATGAAGCCCACATGGCGTTGCATGCTGGTTTGACGCAGCACTTCAGCGCAGCTTTGCAGGAAAGGGTCATGGGGCACGGCATCGTCACCGACCCAGACCTCAAAGACATCGCCGAGCAACAGCACTGCATCGGCATCGGTGGCGAGCATGTGCGCACGCCAAGCCTCGAAGGTGCCAGGCTCACTGGCCTGCAGGTGCAGGTCGGAAATGAGGTCCACGGCCTGCCAGTGGGCAGGCGCCTGCAAGGTGCCGAAAGTGCAGGAAGTGGACGTCATCAAGGTCGGATTGGCTCAGAGGGCCACAGCCTTTTCGATGACCACGTCTTCTTTGGGCACATCGTCATGGAAACCGTTGCGGCCGGTCTTGACGCCACGGATCTGGTCGACGATCTCGGTGCCTTTGACCACCTTGCCGAACACGGCGTAGCCCCAGCCCTGCAGCGAGGGGGCGGTGTGATTGAGGAAACCGTTGTCGGCCACGTTGATGAAGAACTGGGCCGTGGCGGAGTGGGGCGCCTGGGTGCGGGCCATGGCCACGGTGTACTTGTCGTTCTTCAGACCGTTGTTGGCTTCGTTGTCGATGGGCGCATCGGTGGGCTTTTGTGTCATGCCCGGCTCAAAGCCACCGCCCTGGATCATGAAACCGTCGATCACGCGGTGAAAGATCGTGCGGTCGTAGTGGCCCTTGTTCACATAGGCCAAAAAGTTTTCGGCGGATTTCGGGGCTTTTTCGGCATCGAGTTCGAGCGTGATGACGCCCATGCCGGCGATGTGGAGTTCGACTTGCGGATTGCTCATGGTGTTTCTCAGGGTAGCAAGGTGATGGACTGGATGATGACCGGGGTCGAGGGGACATCGGTCGGGAAGGGGCCGCCCGAGCCGGTCGGGGTCTGGCGGATTTTCTGGACCACGTCCATGCCGGACGTGACTTTGCCAAAAACGGTGTAGCCGTAAAGCTGCGGGGCATTGAGCAGTTGGCTGCGCGGGATGTTTTCGTAGACGCGGCCCTGGTAATCAAAGCGCTTGACCGGATCGCCTTCGGGGATCGGGGTCGGGTCGAGGAAGGCGTTGTCCACCACATTGATGAAGAACTGTGAGGTGGCCGAGTGGGGGTCGCCCGTGCGCGCCATGGCCAAGGTGCCGGTGGTGTTCTTCAGGCCTGCGGCCAAAGCAGCACGGCCTTCGTGCTGAACGGGGGCGCGGGAGGGCTTTTCTTTGTACTTGCTGTCGTAGCCGCCGCCCTGAATCATGAAGTTGGCGATCACGCGGTGGAACACCGTGCCGTCGTAGTGCTTGTCCTTCACGTACTGCACGAAATTGGCGACGGTGCGCGGGGCCTTGTCAGTGTAGAGCTCGGCTTCGATCAAGCCAGCCGATGTGGCGATCTGGACCCGGGCGGGGGGGCTGGCCAAGGCGGTGCCAGCCCAAGCCAGCAGGCTGGCGATGAGTGCGGTGTGCAGCAGGTGTCGTTTGAGCATGGTGGGGGAGGGCTCAGCGTTTGAGCAGCGGGGTGAGGGTGCCGGCCTTGCGCGCAGCCGAGGAGGGTGCTCCTGGCGACTGGCTGGCACGCTGGTAGGCCTGCAGGGCCAGGTGCAGGTGCAGGTCGCCCAGATTTTCCAAGGCCACTGCGTAATCAGGGCGAGCCAGAAGGGCCTTGTTCAAGCTCTCCAAAGCTTCTTGCACACGCCCTTGGCGGGCGTAGATCACCGCCAAATTGTTGTGCGGTTCCGGCAGCTCGGGGAACTCGAGGGTCAGCGCTTCGAGCAGTGCGATGGCGTCCGCCGATTTGTCTTGCGCCTCGAGGATGCGGCTCATGAGCAGACGGATCTGCGGGTCCTGTGGGGATTTCTTGAGATGCTCGGTGCTGAGCTGATGGGCGCGTTCAAACTGCCCATTGCGCACCAGGCGTTCCACATCGTCATAGACATCGGCGTGGGCAGGCAGGCACAGCAGACCCAGGCCGGCCAGGATGGCTTGCACCACGATGGTGCGAAAAACGCGAAACGACATGGGGGGGAAAGTGCACATGCGGACCCGTCAATCCGGGGGGACGGCTATACTGCAGGCATTGTAGCGGAGCACCTCACAGACGAGGTTTCTTCTGCGAATGCGGTCACCGTTTTGCCGCATCTTTTCCCAGTTTTCTGTGCGGACCTGCTGTGTGGGGTCTGTCACGCTTTGGTTTTTTTCATGAGCCTGCGCATCCACAACACGCTCACCCGCCAGATCGCCGAGTTCACACCCATTGAACCGGGTCATGTGCGCATGTATGTGTGCGGCATGACGGTGTACGACCTGTGCCATCTGGGCCATGCCCGCTCCATGGTGGCCTTCGATGTGGTGCAGCGCTGGCTCAAGGCCAGTGGCTACAAGGTCACCTATGTGCGCAACATCACCGACATCGACGACAAGATCATCAAACGCGCACTCGACAACGGCGAGACCATCCGTGGCCTGACCGACCGCATGATCGATGCCCTGCACCAGGACGCCGACGCCTTGGGCATTGAGCGCCCGCAGCACGAGCCGCGCGCCACCGATTACGTGCCGCAGATGCTTTCGATGATCGGCACGCTGGAGCAAAAAGGCCTGGCTTACCGCGCCGGCAACGGCGATGTGAACTATGCCGTGCGCAAGTTCCCCGGTTACGGCAAGTTGTCGGGCAAATCGCTGGATGAGCTCAATGCCGGTGAACGCGTCGCCGTCAGCACCGAAGAGGGGGGCAAGCACGACCCGCTGGACTTCGTGCTCTGGAAATCGGCCAAGCCGACCGAACCCGAAGACTGCAAATGGGAGAGCAGCTTTGGCACCGGCCGTCCCGGCTGGCACATCGAATGCTCGGCCATGAGCTGCGAACTCTTGGGCGAAACCTTTGACATCCATGGTGGCGGGGCTGACCTGCAGTTCCCGCACCACGAAAACGAGATCGCACAAAGCCAAGGTGCTTTGGGTGAGGGCAGCTTTGCCCGCACCTGGATGCACAACGGTTTCATCAACGTCGACAACGAGAAGATGTCCAAGAGCCTGGGCAATTTTTTCACCATCCGCGATGTGCTCAAAGAATTTGACGCCGAGACCGTGCGTTTCTTTGTCGTGCGCAGCCATTACCGCAGCCCGCTGAACTACAGCGATGTGCATCTGCAGGACGCCAAGGGCGCCTTGCGCCGTCTCTACACCGCCTTGCAGGCTGTGGCGCCTGCTGCGGTCACCATTGACTGGGGCAATGCCTACGCTGCACGCTTCAAGGCCGCGATGGACGAAGACTTTGGCACGCCCGAAGCCGTGGCCGTGCTCTTCGAGTTGGCCAGTGAAGTCAACCGCACGCGCTCGGCCGAACTGGCCGGTTTGCTCAAGGCACTGGGCGGCACACTCGGCCTGCTGCAAGCCGACCCGACCGCTTACCTGCAGTCGGGTGCAGGGCTCGATGCAGCCGCCATCCAGGCGCAGATCCAGGCCCGTGCCGATGCCAAGGCTGCGAAAAATTTTGCCGAAGCCGATCGGATCCGCAATGCACTGCTGGCCGCTGGCGTCGTGCTCAAGGATTCGCCCACAGGCACCACCTGGGAGGCCAAGGCGTGAGTCCAGTCACCCCCGCTTACTGGGCCGAGGCCTGTGCGCATCTGGCGCGCAAGGACCGCGTCATGAAAAAGCTGATTCCTCAGTTTGGCGATGCCATGCTGGAGTCCCGCGGTGACGCCTTTGTCACGCTGGCGCGCTCGATTGTGGGTCAACAGATTTCGGTCAAGGCTGCCCAGTCGGTCTGGGACCGGTTTGCCAAACTTTCGCGCAAGCTCACACCGGCCGGTGTGCTCAAGCTCAAGGTCGACGACATGCGCGCCGCAGGTCTGTCGGCGCGCAAAGTGGAGTACCTGGTCGATCTGGCCCTGCATTTCGATTCAGGCGCTGTCCACGTCAAGCAATGGCAGGGCATGGACGACGAGGCCATCATTGCCGAACTGGTGGCGATCCGGGGCATTGGGCGTTGGACCGCCGAGATGTTCTTGATTTTTCACCTGATGCGACCCAATGTCCTGCCGCTGGACGATGTGGGCCTGATCAATGGCATCAGCCGCAGTTATTTTTCAGGCGAACCGGTCAGCCGCAGCGACGCCCGCGAGGTGGCTCAGGCCTGGAGCCCGTACTGCACCGTGGCGACTTGGTATATTTGGCGGTCATTGGACCCCGTGCCTGTGGCCTATTGACGGACACCCCGCCCGCCACACACCGACCCGGCGACAAACCCTGTTGCCAGTATTGAGGAGAACAACTTGGCCAAACGTACGTTTCTCGATTTCGAGCAACCCATTGCCGAACTCGAAGCCAAGATCGAAGAACTGCGCTATGTGCAGAGCGAATCCGCCGTCGACATCACCGACGAAATCGACCAGCTGAGCAAGAAGAGCCAGCAGCTCACCAAAGACATCTACAGCGATCTGACGCCTTGGCAGATCACCAAGATTGCCCGCCATGCGGAGCGTCCTTACACGCTCGACTATGTGAATGCGCTGTTCACCGACTTCGTCGAGATGCACGGCGATCGCCACTTTGCCGACGACCAGTCCATCGTGGGTGGCTTGGCCCGCTTCAATGGCCAGCCTTGCATGGTGCTCGGCCACCAGAAAGGCCGAGACACCAAAGAGCGCGCGCTGCGCAACTTCGGCATGAGCAAGCCAGAGGGCTACCGCAAGGCCCTGCGCCTCATGAAGACGGCCGAGAAGTTCAAGCTGCCGGTGTTCACCTTTGTGGACACGCCGGGCGCTTACCCCGGCATTGATGCCGAAGAACGTGGCCAGTCTGAAGCCATTGGCCGCAACATCTTCGAGATGGCGCAGCTCGAAGTGCCGATCATCACCACCATCATTGGCGAGGGTGGCTCCGGTGGTGCGTTGGCGATTTCGGTGGCCGACCAGGTGCTGATGCTGCAGTACTCGGTGTACTCGGTCATCAGCCCCGAAGGCTGCGCCTCCATTCTGTGGAAGACCGGCGAGAAGGCTGAGCTGGCCGCCGAAGCCCTGGGCATCACGGCACACCGCCTCAAGGCGCTGAACCTGGTCGACAAAATCGTGAACGAACCGGTGGGGGGCGCCCATCGCGACCACGAGCAGATGATGGCCTTTCTCAAACGCGCACTGGCCGACGCGGTGCGTCAGGTCTCTGATCTGAAGCCCAAGGAACTGCTGGACCGCCGCTACGAGCGTCTGCAGAGCTACGGTCGCTTCACCGACACCAAGGCGGGCAAGTAAGCCCGCGCGGCAATGCCACGCTCACCCGACGAGGCCCTGGCGGATTTCTGCCCGGGCCTTCCTTTTGCGGTGGCGCTGTCGGGCGGCGCCGATTCCACCGCCCTGTTGATCGCCTGCGCCGAACGCTGGCCAGGCCAGGTGAGGGCGGTGCATGTGCACCATGGTTTGCAGGCCGTTGCCGACGACTTTGAAGCTTTTTGCCGCCAGCTGTGCGAGCGTTTGCAGGTGCCGCTGTGTGTGCAGCGCGTGGACGCCCGGGCTGGCGCAGGCCAGAGCCCGGAAGACGCGGCCCGCCAGGCCCGCTACCAGGCCATTGCCACAGCGGTCCAAAGCGAATGGCCTGAAGTCTGCGATGTGGCTGTGGCCCAGCATGCCGATGACCAGGTGGAAACCTTGCTGATCGCGCTTTCGCGCGGCAGTGGTCTGGCGGGCCTGGCCGGCATGCCTGCGCATTGGCGGCGGTTGGGTTTGCAATGGCACCGCCCTTGGCTCTCGGTGGCAGGGGCTGATTTGCGCGACTGGTTGCGCGTGCGCGGCGAGACTTGGGTGGAAGACCCCAGCAACCAAGACGAAGGGTTCACGCGCAACCGCATCCGCGCCCGCGTGATGCCGGCATTGGCGCTGGCGCTGCCAGGGTTTCGCGACACTTTCGCCCGCAGCATGCGGCACATGGCCGAGGCCCAGCAATTGCTTGACGCACTGGCCGAGCAGGATTTGCAGCAAGTGGGACAGCCCCCCGCCCTGGCAACCCTGCAGGTCTTGCCCGCTGCGCGCCAGGCACTGGTCCTGCGTTTGTGGCTCAAGCGCACCCATGCCACCACGCCCAGCACGGCCCAGCTGCGGGAGCTGCAAGCGCAAATTGCCGACTGCACCACACGAGGCCATCGGCTGCAGCTCAAGGTTGGCTTGGGCATGGTGGAACGTGCGGGCGCGCACCTGGTCTGGCGCCCGCTCTGAGCCGAGAGGCGTCTGTCGCCATTGGTACAATTGACAGGTTTTGCCGGGGCCTGTCCCTGCAATGCCTGAAAGCTCTGTGCGCAGTGGCCGGAGCACCATCCCACCCGATGAATCCAAATGGCTTTGATTGTTCATAAATACGGCGGCACCTCGATGGGCTCGACCGAGCGCATCCGCAATGTCGCCAAGCGCGTGGCCAAGTGGGCCCGAGCTGGCCACCAGATGGTGGTGGTGCCCAGCGCCATGAGTGGCGAGACCAACCGCCTGCTGGGCCTGGCCAAGGAACTGGCCCCCAGCAAGGCCGACAGCGCCTACAACCGCGAACTCGACATGCTGGCCTCTACTGGTGAGCAAGCGTCATCGGCCCTGCTGGCGATTGCGTTGCAGGCCGAAGGCATGCCCTCTGTCAGCTATGCCGGCTGGCAGGTCGCCATCAAAACCAACGACGCCTACACCAAGGCCCGCATCGAGTCGATCGATGACGCCCGTGTGCGTGGCGACCTCCATGCAGGCAAAGTGGTCATCATCACGGGCTTCCAGGGGGTGGACGATGACGGCAACATCACCACGCTGGGGCGTGGCGGTTCTGACACCTCGGCCGTGGCGGTGGCCGCTGCCATGAAGGCCGACGAATGCCTGATCTACACCGATGTGGACGGCGTCTACACCACCGATCCGCGTGTGGTGCCCGAAGCCCGTCGCCTGTCCAAGGTGAGCTTTGAAGAGATGCTGGAAATGGCCTCGATGGGCTCCAAAGTCCTGCAGATCCGTTCGGTCGAATTTGCCGGCAAGTACAAAGTGCCCATGCGCGTGCTTTCCAGCTTCACGCCCTGGGACATCGACCTGAACGAAGAAGCCCGCTCGGGCACCCTGATCACCTTTGAGGAAGACGCGAAGATGGAACAAGCCGTCGTTTCCGGCATCGCTTTCAACCGCGACGAAGCCAAAATTTCCGTGCTGGGTGTGCCCGACAAGCCAGGCATCGCCTACCAGATCCTGGGCGCCGTGGCCGATGCCAACATCGAAG
>JACCDQ010349902.1_pt1 | contig 12677 bp, 11 predicted proteins | sample 7446031 | NCBI WGS metagenome assembly JACCDQ01 (sample SAMN15323442, study PRJNA562643) | freshwater metagenome | isolation source: river surface water | place: USA:Blue River Watershed | collected 2017-08-17
AAAGTGTTTGACGGTACTGATCACATGACGGTCAGTCAGAAAGGCTTTGCCGGGCTCGCCCTGCAGGCCGCGCACTATGGCTGCGGCGTAGTCGTGTACCAGTTTCGGATCTTCGCCATAGCCTTCATAAGTGCGGCCCCAGCGGTCGTCCTGTGGCACTGCGACGGTTGGCGCGAAGATCCAGTCGATGCCGGTGGCACGCACTTCCACCGCGGTGGCGCGGGCGATTTTTTCAATCAGCGCCGGGTCGCGGGCAGCACCGAGGCCAATATTGTGCGGAAACAGCGTAGCGCCAATCACATTGTTGTGGCCGTGCACCGCATCGGTGCCCCACATGGTCGGAATGGCGCTGCCGTCTTTGCTGCTGTCAATGGATGCCTGATACATGGCGTCGGCCAGCGCTATCCAGTCCTGCGGCGTGGCGTGTTTGTTATTGGCCGGGAAGGAGCCGCCACCGTTTAAATAAGAGCCAAAGCCATATTCACGCATGTCTTCGACGCTGATGTCGCGAATTTCCGGTTGGATCATCTGAGCAATTTTTTGTTTGAGCGTCATGCCGGCCAGAATTTTCTCCAGCCGCTGTTCCAGCGCCGGATCGGCCGGCACCGCTGATTTCAGCTGCGGCCAGCGGTCGGGGCTGCGCGAAGTATCCGCGGCCAGAGCCGGCGCGGCGACGACCAGACTGACTGCCAGGGCCAGCGGTTGCAGAGAAAACGCGGGTTTGCAAAGTGCCATACAAGGATCCTTATCCATCCATTCGCAGGGCGTCCGCACAATTCTGACGTCGCTGCTGTTTTGTTGTTTTGAAAGCGCTTACATTTATAGCACTGCGACCGCGCGCTTCCAAGCCATTTTGAAAAAAGTCGTGCCAGAACAACCCAAACAGGTTTGCCGGCAGCAGGCGTTCATCGGAAAGATTGCGCTGAGTGGTGGGGTTAATCTTAGGAAAAACAACAGGATAATTTGATTATGGAATCTGATAACCGCTGTCTGAAAAAACAGCAGGCTCAGATGCAATTTGTTGCCAGCACAGGCGGCAGAGGCGTTTTATCTGCAGTGAGGTCGCACAGGCGAGGTAGCAGGAGCGATATCGCCAATGCGGTGCAGCAGGGCACAGGCAGCCGCTTATCTAACGAAATATCATTGCGCTGTTATCAGATTTGTCAGCTGGCTTGACCCGGCGCAGAGCCCTTGTTAGGCTCTGATGTAAGCGCTTACAGCTTAATAAAACAACAAGATTGCCGGTGCAAATGCTGCACCACACCGATTCCCTGGACAGACGACAGACAGGCCACAGGCCAAGAGAGCACAATGAAATTGACGATGCCAGCCGATTCGCGCTTACTCGATCCGGCTTTTGTATTTGGGGTTGCCACGGCTTCTTTTCAGATTGAAGGCGCCCGCGACAGCCGCCTTGAATGTATCTGGGACCGTTTTTGTGCCACGCCCGGCAAGATCCGGGACGGCAGTAACGGCGACCAGGCCTGCCAGCATCTGCAGTGGTGGGCGCAGGACGTTGAGCTCATCAGCAGCCTGGGCATGGACGCGTACCGGCTGTCGATTTCCTGGCCGCGGGTGCTCAGACAAGATGGCAGCCTGCATGCAGAGGGCGTGGATTTTTACCGCCAGTTGCTGCGGGCGTTAAAAGCCAAAGGCCTCAAGACCTTTGTCACCTTGTATCACTGGGATTTGCCGCAGTATCTGGAAGATGCAGGCGGCTGGCGCAACCGCCAGACGGCTTATGCATTTGCCGATTATGCCGACAAGATCTCGCGCGAACTGGGCGATCTGGTCGACAGTTACGCCACCTTAAACGAACCTTTTTGCAGCTCTTACCTCGGTTACGAGGCCGGCATTCATGCGCCGGGTCATACCAGCGTGGCCTGGGGCCGTCAGGCGGCGCACCATCTGTTGCTGGCGCATGGCCTGGCGATGGTGAAACTGCGCCAGAACGCGCCGTCCGCCATGCATGGCATTGTGCTTAATTTCACGCCCTGTTATCCGGCGACGCCGGCTGACAGCGCGGCGGCAGACAAAGCCGACCAATACTTTAATCAGTGGTACATCAAGCCTTTGTTTGACAAGGCATATCCTTCGTGTTTTGCCGACCTGAGCCCGGCGGATCAGCCACAGATCCGGGATGGCGATTTTGACATCATCAGTGCGCCGCTCGATTACCTAGGCATCAATTTTTACACCCGTCATGTGTACAGCACCGCGGCGGATGGCAGTTTTGTGGTGGTCGATCAGGCCAATGCCGCCAAAACAGACATCGGCTGGGAGATTTACCCGCAGGCGTTTACCGACTTGCTGGTCGATTTGCACCGTCGTTACCCGTTACCGCCGCTTTATATCACCGAAAACGGTGCGGCCGCGGCCGACCAGCTGGTGAATGGCGAAGTCGTTGATACGCTCAGGCTGGACTACTATCAGCAACATTTGCTGGCTCTGGATGCGGCAATCAGGCAAGGTGTGGATGTCAGAGGTTATTTCGCCTGGAGCCTGATGGACAATTTCGAATGGGCGGAGGGCTACCTCAAGCGGTTTGGCATCGTGTATGTCGACTACCACACGCAGCAGCGGGTGATCAAACACAGTGGCCTGGCGCTGCGTGATCTGAGCATCAGCCGCCGCGGCTGAATCAGATGGCAAGTCATAATAAAAAAATAATGAAATCAACATTCTTTGACAGGGTTTTTTATGCTGAGCAAGCGCGAAAAGATCGCCTATGGTCTGGGGGACACCGCCAGTAACATCGTCTTTCAGACGGTGATGATGTTTCTGGCATTTTTCTACACCGACATTTATGGCCTCAATCCGGCCTTTATCGGCTTTATGTTTCTGGCAGTCCGTGTCATCGACGCGGTCACAGATCCGCTGATGGGCGCACTGGCCGACCGCACGCAAAGCAAGCACGGCAAATTCCGTCCATATCTGCTGTGGGGCGCGCTGCCGTTTGGCGTGCTGAGTGTGTTGGCGTTCACCACGCCAGACCTGTCGCCGGAAGGCAAAATGATTTATGCCTTCGTCACTTATACCCTGCTGATGCTGGTGTATACCGCGGTCAATATTCCTTATTGTGCGCTGGGTGGGGTGCTGACGTCCGATCCGCAAGAGCGGGTGTCGGTGCAGTCTTACCGTTTTGTCTGTGCTTTTATCGGCGGTTTGCTGGTGTCCGGCCTGACCTTACCGCTGGTCGATTTACTCGGTGATGGCGATAAAGCCAAGGGGTATCAGCTGACGATTGGCGTGATGAGTATCGCCGGCGTCGCGATGTTTTTACTCTGTTTTGCCGGCACCCGCGAGCGCGTGCACAGCGTAGCAGAGCGCAGCCGCAATTTTCGCGAAGACTTTAAAGCCTTGTGGCAAAACGACCAGTGGCGGGTGTTGTCGGTGGCGGCGTTATTCCTGCTGACCGGCAATGTGCTGAAAAACACCATGGCGATTTATTACGTCAAATATTATCTGAACGCGCCGGACAGCATCACGCTCTTTATCACGCTGGGCATGCTGGGCAGTATGGTCGGCTGTATGCTGGCGCAGCCGCTGGCGCAAAAAGTGGAAAAAGTGAAAGCCTATATTGGCCTGCAACTGGCGGCCGCGTTTTTCTGTGCGCTGAGTTATTGGGTCAGTGCGGATCAGCTGTCGCTGGCCTTTATTGTGTTTATTGGCTGGAACTTCTGTTTCAACGCGGCCACGCCGCTGTTGTGGGCCAAAATGGCCGACACTGTGGATTATGGCGAATGGAAAACCGGCATCCGCACCACGGGGATGGTGTATTCCTCAATCATTTTCTTTATCAAAATGGGGCTGGCGCTGGGCGGCGCGGCGGCGGGCTGGCTGCTGGCCGGTTTTGGCTATCAGGCTGACACCGCCCAGTCCGAATCAGCACAGCAGGGCATCTTGCTGTCTTTCAGTTTGTTGCCGGCGATTGGCTCTGTGGTGGTGGCTTTTGTCATGCGCTGGTATCTGCTGGACAGTCGCAAAGTTGCTCAGGTGCAAGCGGAGCTGAAGGCGACGGCCGGCCATTGATGACAAGCCAGGCCGGCGTCTGTTGCCTGCAACCGGACGCTGATTTGGCGCAGTTGGCCTTGAAAAAAGCTGTTACTATGGTTTCTGTTCAGGTTTAAGCGGGAATAAAACACTGAGATGGCAACGATTTACGATGTTTCACAACAGGCCGGCGTGTCGCTCGCGACCGTGTCCAGAGTGATCAACAAAAACAGCAACGTCAGCGAAAAAACCCGGCAAAAAGTGCTGGCGGCTATGGCGGAGCTGGGCTATCGGCCCAATACGATTGCTCAGTCGCTGGCGTCTAATGTGTCCAACAGTGTCGGGGTGCTGGTCTCGCAACTGGATGGTCCGTATTACGGCCCGATGATGGTGGAGATTGAAGCGGCGCTGCGGGCCCAGAACAAACACGTGATCATCGCGGTCGGTCACAGCGACGCGGCTGTCGAGCAGGACAGCGTGGAGTTTTTACAAAGCCGCGGCTGTGACGCCCTGATCCTCGACGTCGAAGCGCTCAGTGACGAGTATCTGATTGAACTGAGCAAAGGGCCGCTGCCGATAGTGCTGATTAACCGTTATATTCAGGCGATTGAACCGCATTGTATTTATCTGAACAACGAGTTGGGTGGTTATCTGGCCACCCGCCATCTGATTGACCTCGGCCATCAGCACATCGCTTACATCAGTGGTCCGCACAACAAACATGACGCGATGGAGCGTCTGGTCGGTCACCGGCGCGCGCTGGCGGAAAGCAGCCTGCATTTTGACCCGGCGCTTTGTATTGAAGGCAACTACAAAGAAGAAGGCGGCGAACTGGGCATGCTGGCGCTGTTGTCGGGCGGTGGCAAGTTCAGCGCTGTGGTCTGTGCCAACGATCAGATGGCTTCTGGCGCCATTTCGGTCTGTCTGGAGCGCGGCCTGCGCATTCCCGCCGACTTGTCGGTGGTCGGCTACGACAACATTCCATTTGCCAAATACATTGCGCCTAAGCTGACCACCGTCAATAACCCTATCCATGAAATGGGTAAAATGGCGGCGTTTTGGGTGCTGCGCCATGTGTATCAGGATGAAGAAAGCCAGGTCGCCAATGTGTTTGAGCCTGAGCTGGTGGTGCGTGGCTCGGCAGTGCGGGCCTGAACGATGACCATGGCGGGCAACAGCCAGGAGAGACAGCGGATGAATACCGACACATCAGTTTTGCGCCGGCCTGGCCTGGCGCTCAGTCAGCAGCAACAGGCTCAGCCTGGCAAGCGGCGCCGCTTGTTTTGCGACGTCATAGCGTTGCCCCGCCTGGTTTTTGGCACCTTTGCGTTCGGTGGTCTGGCTGTCAGCGCTCTGACACTAAGCGGTTTGGTATTGAGCGCTCTGGTATTCAGCACTCTGGTATTCAGCGCTGGGGTTTTAGCCAGCACTGCAGCAGAATTGCCAGCGCAGCCGGTCGAAGTGCGTCACCCCGACATGGCCCGTATCGTGGCCGCTGATGCGCGGCTGGAAGTGCTGTCGGACGGCCATCAGTGGGCCGAAGGCCCGGTGGCTGAACCTGTTACCGGCGCGGTGCTGTTTTCTGATGTGCCGAAAAACCAAATCTGGCGCTGGAGCGCAGAAACCGGCGCTGTGTTGTGGCTGCAACCTGCCGGCGCCACTGGCTATCAGCCGTCGGAATTAAAAGAAGGCAGCAATGGCCTGTTGTTTAATCAGCAGGGCCAGCTGGTGCTGGCGCAGCATGGTGACCGCCGCCTCGCGCTGTTAACGCAGTTGCCGGCGCCGGGCTCGACAGCGGGCCAGTTCAGCACACTGGCCGGTCAGTATCAGGGCAAGCTGCTGAACAGCCCCAATGACTTGGTACAGGCGCGCGATGGTCGTTATTTTTTCACCGATCCGCCTTATGGCCTGAAAAATGGCGATAAGGCCACTGACAAACAGCAGCCGGTGAACGGCGTATATCAGCTCGGGACTACAGGTGAAGTCCGCTTGCTGACCGGTCAGTTAAGCCGGCCCAATGGCATTGCCTTGTCACCGGATGAACAATATCTGTATGTGGCCAACTCCGACCCCGCTGCTGCGCAGTGGTGGCGGCTGCGCCGGGACGCGCAGGGTAACTATGGTCAGGCCGAATTATGGCTGGATGTCACCGCGGAAGTCGCCAAAGCGCCGGGGTTGCCGGACGGGCTGAAAGTGCTGCCGGACGGCACTTTATTGGCGACCGGGCCGGGCGGTGTCTGGGTGATCAGTGCCGATAAACAGGTGCTTGGCGTCATTCGTACCGGCGTGGCGGCTGCCAATGTGGCGCTCAACGCAGAGCAGAATTTGTTGTACATCACCGCCAGCGCTTATCTGTTGCGTATCGAGCTGGCAGCGCAAACCCAATAACCAGCACTCTTTCCATCAAATCATGACCGTTCCCGTCGCATGAAGTGGAAAGGGCGCTGTATCTGGCAGAGGTCGGTGCAGTCAAAAAAGCACTTTGCCCCTTGGCTGGCCTCTGGCATAGTCAGCACGCTGCAACCATAAAGAGGCGGTCCATGGGCAAGTGGGGTAAGGTTCTAAAAATATTGATGCTGTCAGCTGTCATGCAGGTGCATGCGGCTGAGCCTGAAACACTTACCAGGTTGACGCTGTACACTGAACATTTTCCGCCTTACAGCTACCAGCAAGGCAGCGAAATTACCGGTATCAATGCCGAAATTGTCAAACGACTTTGTCAGGATGTTGGCATCGAATGCCCGATGCAGCTGTTTCCCTGGCTCCGGGCTTATGAAAATGCCCGGCAAGATCCGCACAGCGGCGTATTTTCCACAGTGCGAACGCCGACCCGCGCCGCTGATTTTCAGTGGGTTGGGCCTTTGGCTTCATCCCGCTCGTTTTTGTACCGGCTGAAAAGCCGGCCCGAAGTGGCACCGCAAAACCTTGAGCAAGTGAAAAACTACGGTATTGCCGTGGCGCGCGGTGATGTTTATGAAGAGTATTTGCTGGCGAATGGTTTTGTCCGTGGGCAGAACTTACTGGATTTTCCGTCAAAAACTGCGCCTATTGCCTTGTTTTTACAAGGCAAGGTCGACCTGATTATCGGCTCAGAGCTGGTGATGCCTTCCTGGCTGGCGGCCAATCAGGCCAGTATTGATCTGGTGGAGCCGGTGCTGGCGCTGGAAGTCAAAGGACAGAACTATCTGGCGCTCAAGCCGGCGGTGCCACTGTCTGTGGTGCAGCGGCTGCAGCAGGCGCTGGATGCGATGAAAGCGTCCGGTGAGTATCAGCGGATCGTCGCCCGGCTTTTTGTCGCGCCATCACCTGAGCTCTATAAAAATAAGGCGCCAGCCGGCGGCTGAGTGCACTGGCTGCTTGGGGCCGCGTTCCTCCTAATCATGCGCAGGATCAAATTCTGCCGCCACCGTTGTTGCGATAATAGTCCATACTGCAGCTTGCTTCGTAACAAGAGGCGGGCTTGTGTCGCCGGTGGCGCAAACACCTGACACAGGCCCTGATTGCAGTTCGCAACAGCAAATAAACCAGGAGCGCAACATGTCTCAGTTAGACCGTCGGTCTTTTTTAAAACTCTCGTCGGCCACCCTGATTGGTGTAACCATGGGCGGTGTCAGTCTCAATGCCGTGGCACAGGAAGCGGTCAAAGCCGACGATCCGGTCGCCGTGGCGATGAAATACGTGGCGAAGTCGGCCACTGAAGGGCAAATGTGTGGCAACTGCATGCATTACGCCAAAGATGCCAAAGGCGAAACGGGCGGCTGTGCGATTTTCGCCGGCAAACTGGTCGCCAAAGCCGGCTGGTGTGCGGGTTGGGCCAAAGCCGCCTGATTTTTAAAGCAGTCAGCACAGAGCACCCGGGCGGTGCTCTTTTTTTTGCCGCGCGGGCAGGGCGACGCTGTCAGCCAATATTTTTAGTGGTGGAATAAAACCGGCGCAGGCTCAGTGGCGTAACGCTTGCGCCAATCTGGCATAATGCGAAAAATTTCTCAGCAGGAGTTGTTATGGCGGGAACCATTCTGATCACCGGCGCCGCGCAGCGGGTGGGATTGTATTGCGCGCTGGGATTGCAGCAGGCGGGTTATCAGGTGATTGCCACTTACCGGCAGCACAAGCCGGGTGTTGAAACCTTACAGCAAGCGGGTGTGTTGTGCCTGCCGCTGAGTATTGACGACGATGCGCAATTGCCAGCGCAGATAGCCGCGCTTGCAAAGACGCTGCAACAACGGGGCGAGCCGCTCAGGGCTCTTATTCACAACGCGTCCAGCTGGGCAGGTGAAAGCGTCGTCAGTGACCCTGAAGCCCAGCTTCAATCCGACGCCGCGGTGTTTGACGAGATGTTCCGTATCCACACCAAATTGCCTTATTTGCTGACCCGCGCGCTGGCGCCTCTCCTGCAAATGCCGCAGGCGCAGCCGGCCGACGTGATTGCTATCAGTGATTTTGCCGTCAATACCGGCAGCTGCAATCACATGGCCTACGCCGCATCTAAAGCTGCGCTGGAAAATCTGGTGCTGTCACTGGCGCGCCAGCTGGCGCCTGTCGTGAAGGTCAATGCCATTGCGCCGGCGCTGCTGATGTTTAATGAAGGCGATGACGAAGCGTACAAAGCGCTGACGCTGAAAAAATCGCTGATGGAAATTGAACCGGGCCCGGCTGAGGTGCTTTGCAGCATTTTGTATTTGCTGCAAAGCCGTTATGTCACAGGCCGCGTTCTGCCGCTGGACGGCGGTCGCCACCTGAAACCGTTCTGAGTGGATGTCATGGCACAGCAGCTGGCCCTTGCCCGCATCCAGCGCCCTTATTTTCGGAACGGGCCCTCTCACAGAGCGGGGGCGGATGTCAGTTTTGCCGACATCGTGAAAATTTTTGATTTTCAGCGCATCAGGCTGGGGCGTTGGGTCAATGCGACCGAAACCCAGCTGGCGGCCAATTTGTTTTTTGATGCATTTGCAGATCTGCAGTTATTGCTGGGCGTGCCGCCGGCGGTGATCTCGCTTAATGGCAGCCTGACACTCAGTTTTGGCAGTGGTGGCATGCCCGGTACCTGTGCTTTTTATCAGCCGGCAGGCCGCTTGCTGGCGCTGGCGAAAAACGCCGGCGGCGGCAGTCTGGCGCATGAGTGGTTTCATGCCTTTGACCACTATATTGCCAGTCGTCTGTTTGAAAAGGCCGGCAACCAGCAACTGGCCAGCCAGTTGTGGCTGACGTCGGCTGCGCAAATCAGCCATCCGCTCAATCAGCTGCTGTCGCAAGGCTTTGCCGCTTGTTTGCTGGACGACAGCGGCACTGAACCTTCGGCTTATTTTCGCCGCGCGCAGCAGACCGACCAGCAATATCAGCTGTTTTATTACGCTAAACCGGAAGAACTGTGCGCCCGTGCTTTTGAACATCTGCTGGAGCGCCAGCCGTTGAAAAACAGCTTTCTGGTCAGTGGCACCCGCAGTGGCAAAGCAGCCGCGGCCGGCATTTATCCGACTGCGGCAGAAAGTGACCGTATTGGGCAATATTGGCTGCGTTACTTCCACTGGCTCGGTGAGGCGCTGCAGCAGGCTGCTGGCGGGAACTGATCGCCGGTAACTGATCTCCGTTAATTGCTCTCCGGTAACTGCTGCGCTCGGCAACCGGTGCAGGCGCTTAGCAGATCCGGCAGCGGAAATTACGTCCTTTGATGCCGTCGGATAACAGCCGCAGCGCCAGTTTGGCCTGAGCTGCCGGCACTGCAACATAAGCATGAAATTCAGTCAGCTGAATTTTGCCAATCTGCTGGCCATCGATTTGTTGGCCGACGGTCAGCGCTCCGACAATGTCACCGGCCCGCAGTTTGTGTTTTTTGCCGCCATCAATCCAAATGGCGGCCATCGCCGGGGCTTTGGCTTGCCGTTGCAGCGCCGTCGCATCAGGCAGTGGCAGCAGGTTGTCGGCGGCCGGATATAAATCGGCCAGCAGCGCTCTTTTGTAATCATCCGCCGGCGTGACCAGGCTTACCGCCAGACCGGCCGCACCGGCGCGGCCCGTGCGACCAATGCGGTGCACATGGGTTTCAGTGTCGTGCGCCAGTTGCACGTTAATCACCAGATCCAGCCCCTGAATATCCAGGCCACGGGCGGCCACATCAGTCGCCACCAGTACATTTGCGCTTTGGTTACTGAAGCGGATCAGGGTCTGATCCCGCTCACGCTGTTCGAGATCGCCGTGCAGTGCCAGCGCGGCAAAACCGCGCTCACTCAGATATTGCCACAGCTCGTGACAGTCTTTCTTTTGGTTGCAGAATAGCAAGGCCGCAGTCGGCTGATGTTGTTTGAGCAGCAGTTCAACACTTTGCAAACGGTCGGCGCCGCTGATCGCATGAAAATGCTGCTCTATGGTGCTGAGCCGGCTGACCGCCTCAACCGCTACCCGGGCGGGCTCACGCAGATAGCGGCTGGCCATTTGCTCGATTTGGGCCGGGAAGGTGGCGCTGAATAACAAGGTCTGACGGTTGGTCGGGCAGCCGCCAATAATGGCGTCCAGGCTGGGCGCAAAACCCATTTCCAGCATGCGGTCTGCTTCATCGAGCACCAACAGCGACAGGTCCTGCAATTGCAACGAGCCTTTTTGCAGATGTTCTTCAATGCGGCCCGGTGTGCCGACGATGATATGGGCGCCATGTTCCAGACTGCCCAGCTGGGGGCCAAAAGGCACGCCGCCGCACAGCGTCAGCACTTTGATATTGTGAATGGCGCGGCCGATTTTCCGGATCTCGCCTGCGACCTGATCGGCCAGTTCACGGGTCGGACACAGCACCAGGCTCTGGACCCGGAATTTCTTCACTTGTAATTGCTGCAAAATACCCAGGGCAAAAGCCACCGTTTTGCCTGAGCCGGTCTGCGCCTGCGCGATCAAATCACGGCCTTGCAGCATCAGCGGCAAGCTGGCCTGCTGGATGGGCGTCAGCTCGTGAAACCCAAGGTCCTGCAGGTTTTGTTGAAGTTCAGGTTTTAAAGGCAGCGGCGTCAGGTTCATGAGCTTTCCGGTACAAGGCACTAAAGGATCAGAGAGCGGCGCAGTGTATAGAAAATCGCCGGCGGGTCAATCATTATTTGGCTGTGGTGGCGGGCAAAAAAAAGCCCCCGTTACCGGGGGCAAAGAGCGGGTGTCGAGTTGCTCTAGGGTCTTACTTCGGAACATGAACTTACGGATACAAAATTAGTCGTTGCTGCTGACAAATCCGAGTAACTGCAGCAGACTGATAAACAGGTTAAAAATCGAGACAAACAAGCTGACAGTCGCCATGATGTAGTTGGTCTCGCCGCCGTGCACGATTTCGCTGGTCTGATACAGGATCATGCCCGACATCAACAGAACAAACATCGCTGAGACCGCCAGACTTAACGCGGCGATTTCGAAAAAAACGGCACCCAGGCCAGCCAGAAAAGCGACCAGGATGCCGACGGTCAGGAAACTGCCCATGAAGCTGAAGTCGGTCTTTTTAATCAGCGCGTATGCTGACAGCGCAAAGAAAATCGCGGCAGTACCGCCCATCGCCAGCATCACAATCTCGCCGCCGTTGGGCAGGGCCAGGTAGCGGTTCAGGATGGGGCCGAGCGTGTAGCCCATAAAGCCGGTCAGGCCAAAGACGCCGGCGATGCCCAGTGCACTGTTGCGAAATTTAGTAGTGAAGAATAATAAGCCGAAGTAGCCAACCAGCGTCAGCAGGATGCCCGGATGCGGCAGGTTCAGACTGGCGCTGATGCCGGCCGAGACGGCACTGAAAGCCAGCGTTAACGCCAGCAGACTGTATGTATTACGCAGGACTTTATTCGCCTGCACCGTACTGATGCTTTGCGGGTAGGTCTGTTGGTTGTACATCATCTGTGCTCCTGATTGAGTTCGGCAGTGCGCGGAGTCGCGCGGTCTGTACCGGTTATTGCGTAGAAAAACCGGCAACCCCTGCATTTAAACAAAACTTGATGTATTCGGTAAAATCGAATATACCTAATTAAAAATCAGTTTTAAGCGAATTTATGACGCCGGTCAATTTTAATCAGCTGTATTATTTTTATCTGGTTGCCAAAGAAGGCAGCATTGCGCGGGTCAGTGAGCAGCTGCATATCACAGCGCAAACCATCAGTGGCCAATTGGCGGCGTTGGAACACAGCACCGGCTCTGCGCTTTTTGTCCGCAGCGGCAAAAAGTGGGCGCTGACGGAGCTGGGCCGTGTCACTTATCGTTATGCTGAAGATATTTTCCGGCTGGGAACTGAGCTCAAAGCGGTACTCAAAGGGCAGCAGGGCGTGCAGTGGCAGACTTTTACAGTCGGCGTCACCGATGTATTACCCAAAGCCTTTATCTATGAGATTCTGCGGCCGGTATTTCAGTTGCCGGAACAATTGCGGCTGATTTGTGTGGAAGGCGAACAAAATCAGCTGTTGGCGGATTTGGCGCTCAACAAGCTGGATTTAGTGCTGACCGATCAACCGCTCTCGCCCTCCAGTCCGCTCAAAGCTTACAGTCACCCGATCGTGGAATCTGCCACCAGCTTTTTTGCGGTGCCGGCGCTCGCCAGCAGTTTGCGCGGCAGTTTTCCGGCCTGTCTGCAACATCAGCCTGTGCTGATGCAAAGCAAAAGATCGATTATCCGTCAGCGGCTGGATGCCTGGTTCGCTCAGCATGGCATCAGTGTGCAAATCGCAGCGGAGTTTGAC
>JACCDQ010011990.1_pt1 | contig 12675 bp, 11 predicted proteins | sample 7446031 | NCBI WGS metagenome assembly JACCDQ01 (sample SAMN15323442, study PRJNA562643) | freshwater metagenome | isolation source: river surface water | place: USA:Blue River Watershed | collected 2017-08-17
AACGTGCGCCTGATCTCCCTGGGCGCCACCTTCGCGTTCTGATCGGCCCCTGCCGATCCTGAAGGCCGCCTCGTGCGGCCTTTGTCGTTTCTACGTTTCTACACTTGCGGGCATGGACTACGCCCCGTTGATCAAGGAAGTGGGCCGCGGCGCCCGTGGCGCGCGCGACCTGACGCGTGAACACGCCGAGCAGCTGTTCGGCGAGATGCTGGACGGCCAGGTGCCCGACCTCGAACTGGGCGCCCTGCTCATCGCACTGCGCGTGAAGGGCGAAAGCGCCGAGGAGGTGGCCGGCTTCCTGGCCGCGATCACGGCCCGCACGGCGCGGCTGGCCGCCCCCGCTGGGCCGCGCACCGTGCTGCTGCCCAGCTTCAACGGCGCGCGCAAGCAGGCCAACCTGATGCCGCTGGTGGCGCTGCTGCTGGCGCGCGAGGGCGTGCCGGTGCTGATCTTCGGCCGGCATGACTTCGACAGCCGCGTGAGCCCCTTCGAGCTGCTGGACGCCCTCGACCTGCCCGCCAGCGCCTCGCTGGCAGACGCCGAGCAGCGGCTGGCGGCCGACCGGCTGGCCGTGCTGCCTTTGCAACTGCTGAATCCGGGCTTGAACCGGCTGATGGCCCTGCGCCCGCGCCTGGGCCTGCGCAACAGCTCGCACAGCCTGGCCAAGCTGCTGGACCCCTTCCCCGCCGGCCGGGGGGTGCGGGTCGTGGCCGTCACCCACCCCGAATACCTGGACAGCATGGCCGGCGCCTTGCCCGCGCTGACCGCAAACGGCGGCCGCGCGATGCTGATGCGCGCGAGCGAAGGCGAGGCCTACGCCCACCTGCGCCGCAAGGCCCACCTGATCGGCTTCCAGGATGGCCACGGCGCGCCCTTGCACGCGGCCGACACGACCGACCTGGACTGGCCGCTGTCCCCGGCGTGCGCCCCGGCCGAGAATGCCGACCTGATCCGCGCAATGCTCGCCGGCCGCGAGCCGGTGCCCACGCGCATCGCCGAACAAGTGGCCGCGCTGCGGCTGCTCGCCACAAACTGAGATTGCTTATTCAGCCAGGGCATATGGCCCGAAGAATTAAATTGTTCTGCGTCGGCGCCAGATTCCCTAGAGTCGCGCCCTCGGGTGACATGGGGTTGCCGCAGGAGGCTGTCGAGTGCTGGACTGGATGCTGATCGCGATCGCGAGCGGACTGGCGGTCGGCCTCATCGTCGGCATCACCGGCGTGGGCGGCGGCTCGCTGATGACACCACTGCTGCTGTCGGTGTTCAAGCTCCATCCGGCCGTCGCCATCGGCACCGACCTCTGGTTCGCCTGCCTCACCAAGATGAGCGGCTCCATCGCCCACGCCCGCCACGGCCATGTGAACTGGGCCATCGTGCGCCGGCTGCTGGCCGGCTCCGTGCCCGCCTCCATCGCCACCATCGCGCTGATGCACCTGAGCGGCATCACGCAGAACTGGGCGTCGACGCTGAAGTTCTCGCTGGGCATCGCGCTGCTGCTGACCGCCGTCGTCGTGGCGTTCAAGCAAAGCTGGCAGACGCTGGGCCTGTGGCTGGAGCGCTGGATTCCCGAGGCCCGCAAGCCCTGGCTGACGGTCGCGTCGGGCCTGCTGCTGGGCGTGCTGGTGTCGCTGTCGTCGATCGGCGCGGGCGCCATCGGCGCGACGCTGATCCTGCTGATCTACCCCCGCATGCTGGCCCGCGACATCGTCGGCACCGACATCGCCCACGCCGTGCCGCTGACGCTGGTGGCCGGCCTGGGCCACGCCAGCCTGGGCAACGTGGACTGGGCCCTGCTCGGCACGCTGCTGATCGGCTCCCTGCCGGGCATCTGGCTCGGCGCCCAATTGACCCGCCGCCTGCCGGACGGCATCGTGCGTACCCTGCTGTGCGCGTCGCTGCTGATGGCCGGCTGGAAAGTAATCCACTGAGATGAACTGCCCCTCGCCCACCCCCGCATCGCTGAACGCGAGCGCGTCCGGTCGGTCCCCCAAGGGAGTGGCGATGCTCGCGGCGTTGAGCCGCGAGCACCTCGCCAGCGCGGGCCGGCTTGGGAGCGGCCCGGCGCTCGGCCCGCAAAGCCAGGCGCATTGACCTACTGACCATGTACCAATACACCGACTTCGACCGCCGCTTCGTCCGCGCCCGCGCCGCGCAATACCGTGACCAGCTGGAGCGCCACCTGGCCGGCACGCTGGGTGCCGACGAGTTCCGCGCGCTGCGCCTGCAAAACGGCTGGTACATCCAGCGCCACGCGCCCATGCTGCGCGTGGCCGTGCCCTACGGCGAGCTGAGCAGCCGCCAGCTTCGCCAGCTCGCCAGGATTGCGCGCGAGTACGACCGCCAGCCCGACGGCCCGTTCGCCGGCCAGGGCGGCTACGGCCATTTCACGACGCGCCAGAACCTGCAATACAACTGGATCCCGCTCGTGAAGAGCGCCGACGTGATGGACCTGCTGGCCGACGTGGACATGCACGGCATCCAGACCAGCGGCAACTGCATCCGCAACATCACCAGCGACGCCTTCGTGGGCATCGCGCCGGACGAGATCGTCGACGCCCGCCCCTACGCCGAGGTGCTGCGCCAGTGGAGCACGCTGCACCCCGAGTTCGCCCACCTGCCGCGCAAGTTCAAGATCGCCATCAGCGGCGCCGCCGAAGACCGCGCGGCCATCGGCTGGCATGACATCGGCCTGCAGCTGAAGAGAAACGAGGCCGGCGAAGTCGGCTTCCAGGTCTTCGTCGGTGGTGGCATGGGCCGCACGCCCATCCCGGGCGTGGAGATCAACGCCTTCGTGCCGTGGCATCACATCCTCGTCTACATCGAGGCCATCGTGCGCGTCTACAACCTCGCCGGCCGCCGCGACAACCTCTACAAGGCCCGCATCAAGATCCTCGTCAAGGCCGAAGGCCAGAAGTTCTTCGACGCCGTCAACGAGGAATACCAACGCATCCTCGCCGGTGACCCGGCCGGCCACGAGCAGATCATTCCGCAGGCCGAGCTGGACCGCGTGGCGGCCTGCTTCGTCGACCCTGCGGGTGTGAAGCCCGAACCCACCGTGCAGCTGGACACCAGCGACCCCGCCTTCGCGCGCTGGCTCTCGCGCAACGTGCACGGCCACCGCGTCAGCGGCTACCGCGCCGTCACGCTGAGCCTCAAGCGCGTGGGCATCGCCCCCGGCGACACCAGCGCCGACGTGATGGACACCGCCGCCGCGCTAGCCGACCGCTTCAGCCACGGCGAGCTGCGCGTGTCACACCGCCAGAACCTCGTGCTCCCCTGGGTGCGCGAGGCCGACCTGGCCGAGCTGTTCCAGGCGGCCCGCGCTGCAGGCTTCGCCACGCCCAACGCCGGCCTGCTGACCGACCAGATCGCCTGCCCGGGCGGCGACTTCTGCGCGCTGGCCAACGCCCGCTCGCTGCCACTGGCCGCCGCCATCGCCGAGCGTTACCAGGACATCGACGAGCTGGAAGACCTCGGCGAGCTGGACCTGCACATCAGCGGCTGCATCAACTCCTGCGGCCACCACCACAGCGGCCACATCGGCGTGCTGGGCGTCGACAAGGACGGCACGGAGTGGTATCAGCTCACGCTGGGCGGCGGTGACGGCACGATGCTGGCCGGCGCCACGGTGGCCGGCAAGGTCATCGGCCCGAGCTTCGCGGCCGACGAGATCGCCGACGCCATCGACGCCGTCATCGACACCTTCAAGCGCGAGCGCTTGAGCGGCGAGCACTTCATCGACGCGGTGAAGCGCCTCGGGCTCGACCCCTTCAAGACAGCGGCCAACGCCGTGCGTGTTTCCACCGCCAAGGCCTGACAGAAAAGGAAGCCCCCACGCTCGCTTCGCTCACTGCCCCCCGAGGGGGCGTCAGTGAGTTTGGGGCGGCCCGGCACTCACTGACATGAAGTTCATCAACGCCTCCACCTGCCCCTGGCAGCACGCCGTCGGCGAAGACGGCCCCAAGCCCGATCCCGATCCGGCGCCCAACCGCCTGCTGAGCCTGGAGCAATGGCACGCCGTGCGCGCCCACTGGCCCCAGGACGTGCAGGTCGCCATCGAGTTCCCGAACGACGCCGACATCACGCAGCTGCAGCCCGATCTGGGCCGCATCGCCGTCGTCGTGCTGGACTTCCCGAAGTGGACCGACGGCCGCGCCTACAGCCAGGCCCACCTGCTGCGCATCCGCCACCAGTACAAGGGCGCCATCCGCGCCCGCGGCGAAGTGCTCGTGGACATGATGCAGCTGCTGGCCCGCACCGGATTCGACGAAGTCGTGCTGCGCGGCGACCAGTCGCAGGCGGTCGCGCAGAAGGCGCTGGACCTGTTCGCGCCGGTCGGCTTCTATCAGGGTGACGTGGCCGAAACGCGGCCGTGGTTCCTCAGGAGCGCAGCGTGAGCGAAGGCGTTTCCAGCCTGCCCTGGGCCGCCGCGCCTGCGGCCGGCAACGCCATCGGCCTCTACGCCAAGTGGACGCCTGCTCTCGACGCCAAGATCGAAGCCGCGCAGCAGCACCTGCGCAACGCCTGCGCCGCGCATCGCGACGGCCTGGTGCAGAGCAGCAGCCTGGGCGTGGAAGACATGGTCATCACCGACCTGATCGCACGCGCCGGCCTGAGCGTGCACATCGCGACGCTGGACACCGGCAAGCTGCACGCCGAAACACTCGCGCTGCTGCCTCGGATCAAGGATCGCTACGGCTTAGCCGTCGAGGTGTTCAAACCCGTCGCCGAAGCCGTCATCCAGTTCGTCCGCAAAGAGGGCGAAGAGGCGATGTACAAGAGCATCGAGCTGCGCAAGGCCTGCTGCGGCGTGCGCAAGATGGAGCCGCTGGCTCGCATGCTGGCCGGCCGCACCGCCTGGATCACCGGGCTGCGCCGCGAGCAATCGGGCGCGCGCGGCGATGTCGCGTTTGATGAAGACGACGGCAATGGCCGCCGCAAGATCAGCCCCCTCGCCGACTGGACCTGGGGCGAGGTCTGGGCCTACGTCGAGAAGTACGCCGTTCCCTACAACCCGCTGCACGACCAGTTCATGCCGTCAATCGGTTGTGCCCCTTGCACCCGCGCGATTGCCGTGGGCGAAGACTTCCGCGCTGGCCGCTGGTGGTGGGAAGACTCCACCAAGGAATGCGGCTTGCACGCCAAATCATGAATGTTGCTGTGAAACCCGAACAAATGATTGCCGACGTCGATCACGCCCATCTCGACGCACTCGAAGAAGAAGCCATCTTCATCCTGCGCGAGGTGGCGGCCAGCTTCGAGCGCCCCGCGCTGCTCTTCTCCGGCGGCAAGGACAGCTGCGTCGTGCTGCGCCTGGCCGAGAAGGCCTTCAAGATGAAGAATGCGGCGCATCCAAGCGGCTACTCGGGCTCACTGCCCTTCCCGCTGGTGCACATCGACACGGGCCACAACTTCCCCGAGGTCATCACCTTCCGCGACCAGCGCGTCGCCGAGATGGGTGAGCGCCTCGTCGTTGGCCACCTCGAAGACTCCATGGCCCGCGGCACCATCCGCCTGGCCCACCCGCTGGAAAGCCGCAACGGCCACCAGACGGTCACGCTGCTGGAGACCATCGAGGCCCACAGGTTCGACTGCCTGATCGGCGGCGCCCGTCGGGATGAAGAGAAGGCGCGCGCCAAGGAGCGCATCTTCAGCCACCGCGACAGCTTCGGCCAATGGCAGCCCAAGGAGCAGCGCCCCGAGCTGTGGACGCTGTTCAACACGCGCATTCGCCCGGGCGAGCACTTCCGCTGCTTCCCCATCAGCAACTGGACCGAGCTGGACGTGTGGCTCTACATCGCCCGCGAGAACATCCCGCTGCCGCCCATGTACTACGCGCACGACCGCCAGGTCATGCGCCGCAAGGGACTGCTCGTGCCGCTGACCGACGTGACGCCGCCGCTGGAAGGCGAAACCGTCGAGACGGTGCAGGTGCGCTTTCGCACCGTGGGCGACATGACCTGCACCTGCCCGGTCGAAAGCCCGGCCGCCAACGCGACCGAAGTGGTCGCCGAGACATTGACCGTCACCGTCAGCGAACGCGGCGCCACGCGCATGGACGACCGCACCAGTGAAGCTTCCATGGAGAAGCGCAAGAAGGAAGGCTACTTTTGACCCACCCCCTACTCGCTTCGCGAGCCCCCTCGAGGGGGCGCTGCCAGCGGCCCGGCAAAGCCGGTTCCGCGGCAGCCGCTGGGTTTGAGATGCGCCTGCAAATGGCGTCGGCGCTAACGGGCAATGAGAACTGACATGAAAGCTCTGAGATTTTTGACCGCGGGTTCAGTGGACGACGGCAAGTCCACGCTGATCGGCCGCCTGCTGTTCGACGGCCAGGCCATCCTGGCCGACCAGCTCGACACGCTGGAGCGCCGCGCCGCCGGCCGGCCCATCGACCTGAGCCTGCTGACCGACGGCCTGGAGGCCGAACGCGAGCAAGGCATCACCATCGACGTGGCCTACCGCTACTTCGCCACCAAGACGCGCAAGTTCATCATTGCCGACGCCCCCGGCCATGAGCAGTACACGCGCAACATGGTCACGGCCGCCGCCGGCAGCGATGCCGCCGTCGTGCTGGTGGACATCACCAAGCTCGACCTGACGCAAGACGAAGTCACGCTGCTGCCACAGACCCGCCGCCACTCGCTGCTGGCCCAGCTGCTGCGCGTGCCCAGCCTCGTGTTCGCCGTCAACAAGATCGACGCGCTGGCCGCCCCCGGCGCCGGCTTCGCCAAGGTCAAGGCGGCGTTGGACAAGTTCGCCGCCGCCGCCGGCTTGAACGTGGCCGCCACGGTGCCGGTGAGCGCGCTGCGCGGCGACAACGTGACGCAGCCGCTGGCCGCCGACTGGTGGACGGGCGAGAGCCTGCTGCAGGTGCTGGAGCGCCTGCCCAGCAGCACCGAGCGCACCGACGCACCGCTGAGCCTGCCCGTGCAATACGTGCAGAAGGACGCCTACCAGTCGCAAGGCACCGGCGTGCAGCCACGCGTGCTGTGGGGTCGCATCGCCCACGGCGCGGTAAAGGCCGGCGACACCATCGAGGTGCTGCCGTCGAAGCAGAGCGCCGTGGTCATCGAAGTGCGCCTGGCCGGCGAGACGGTCGCCAGCGCCGCCGCTGGCGACTCGGCCGGCCTGGTGCTGGACCGCCAGCTGGACGTGAGCCGTGGCGACTGGATCGTCACGCCGAACACGGCCGCGCAGGCCAAGACCTTCCCGGCCACGCTGGCCTGGCTGGACACCGAGCCCGCCAAGCCCGGCCGCAAATACTGGGTGCGCCACGGCAACCGCTGGGTGCAGGCGCGCATCTCGGCGATCGACTCCGTGCTCGACATCAACTCGCTGACACCGCAGGACGCCCACGAACTGCCCGTCAACACGATCGGCCGCGTGCAGATGGAAGTGCAGCATGAGCTGCCGGTCCAGCCCTTTGCCGACAACCGCGTCGGCGGCGCGCTGATCGTCGTGGACCCCACCAGCCACCGCACCAGCGGCGCGCTGCTGGTGGATCGCCAGGCCGCCACCACCGAAGAGGACTGGTGATGGGCAGGAGCGCCGCGCCGGGCCGCCCCGAGCAAGCTCGCTGCCGCTTGGCGGGGCCGCACGAAGCGCGACGGGTGTGCCGGTGACGGGCCGCGTGATCTTCGTCAGCGCCGGCCCCGGCGCGGCAGACCTCATCACGGTGCGCGGCGCCCGCGCGCTTGCCACGGCCGACGTCGTGCTGGCCGATGCCCTGGCCGACCCGGCGCTGCAAGACCTCGCCCCGCAGGCCCGCTGGGTGTCCGTCGGCAAGCGCGGCTTCGAGCATTCGGCCAAGCAGGCCGAAATCAACGCGCTGCTCGTGCAGGCCGCGCAGCAGCATGCCGTCGTCGTGCGGCTCAAGGGCGGCGACGCCAGCGTCTTCGGCCGTCTTGAAGAAGAGTTGCAGGCCCTGGCCGATGCCGGCATCGCCAGCGAGGTCATCCCCGGCGTCACGGCTGCCTCCGCCGCCGCCGCGCTGACGCAACGCCCGCTGACGCGCCGCGGCCGCGGTCGCAATGTGAGCCTCACGACGGCCATGACGGCCGAGGGCGAGCTGCGCGCGGCGCTGTCGGCCGACACCGAAGTCTTCTACATGGCCGGCCGCCAGCTCGACACGCTGGGCCCGAAACTGCTGGCCGCCGGCTGGCCGCCGGACACGCCCGCGCTGGTCGTCAGCCGCGCCGGCTGCGCCGATGCGCAGACCAGCGAACACCTGCTCCGCGACCTCGCCGACGCTGCACCTGTTCACGGCGGCCGCCCCGCCGTTCTCATCGTTGGGACGGGCGCGCTCCCGGCCTCCAATAAAATCGTCGTTTCGCCCGAACCGGGGCACCTTAACAATCAGAGCCGCTCATGACCCACGTCGTCACCGAAGCCTGCATCCGCTGCAAATACACCGACTGCGTCGACGTCTGCCCGGTCGACTGCTTCCGCGAAGGCCCGAACTTCCTGACCATCGACCCGGACGAATGCATCGACTGCGCCGTCTGCATCCCCGAGTGCCCGGTCAACGCGATCATGCCGGAGGAGGATGTGCCGGGCGACCAGATCCACATGATCAAGATCAACGCGGACCTGGCCAAGAACTGGCCCAGCATCACCAAGCGCAAGCCCGCCCTGCCCGACGCCGAAGAGTGGAAGGACAAGACGGGCAAGCTGCCCGAGCTGATCCGCTAGAAACGAGCCCCCTACGCGCTTCGCGCCCCCCTCAAGGGGGCACTCCCGGCCGCCTGGCAAGGCCAGATCGGCGGGAGTCGCTGGATGGGGCGAAGCGCGAAACGCTCGCCAAACCCCTTGAGGCGACATCGCCATGACGAACAGCAGTACCACTCCGATCATCGAGACCGACGCCGTCATCGTCGGCGCGGGCCCGGTGGGGCTGTTCCAGGTCTTCCAGCTCGGGCTGCTGGGCATCCGCGCCGACGTGGTCGACGCCCTGCCCCACGTGGGCGGCCAGTGCGCCGAGCTCTACGCCGACAAGCCCATCTACGACGTGCCCGGCCTGCCGATGTGCAGCGGGCGTGAGCTGATCGAGCGGCTGCAGCAGCAGATCCGCCCCTTTGCGCCAGCGCTGCACCTGGGCCAGGAGGTCACGGCGCTGCAGCCCCAGCCGGATGGCCGCTACCGGGTCGAATCGACCACGGGCACGCGATGGCTGGCGCGCACCGTGTTCATCGCGGCCGGCGTGGGCGCCTTCCAGCCCAAGCGCCTGCGCCTGGACGGTGCCGAGGCGCTCGAGGGCGGGCAGATCCATCACCAGCTCGACGGCCTCGACGCCAACGGCCGGCGCGTGCTGGTGCTGGGTGGCGAGGCGCCGGCCGTGGACGCCGCCGTCCAGCTCGCCGAAGCCGGCCTCGCCGCCGAGGTGACGCTGGTGCACCGCAAGGACGCCTTCAAGGCCCCGGCCGACCTGTTGGCCCGCCTGCAGGCGCTGCGCGACGCCGGCCGCGTGCAGGTTGCCGTCGGCCAGCCGGTGGCACTGCGACTGGCCGGTGACCAGCTGCAAGGGCTGGACATCCTCGACGCCGACGCACAAACGCAGGCGCTGGCGGCCGACCTGCTGCTGGTGCGCCTGGGCCTGAGCCCGCGCCTGGGCGCCATCGCCGACTGGGGGCTGGCGCTGGAGCGCAAGCTGGTCACGGTCGACACCGCCCGCTTCGAGACCTCGCTGCCCGGCGTGTACGCCGTCGGCGACATCAATCACTACCCCGGCAAACGCAAGCTGCTGGTCAGTGGCTTCCACGAAGCCACGCTCGCGGCGTTCGCGGCCGCCGAGCGCGTGTTCCCGGGGCAGACCATCCACCTGCAGTACACGACGACCAGCCCCAAGCTGCACGAGCGGCTCGGCGTCACGCCCCCCGCCATCGACTGACCCGGCCACCCGCGCGGCTTGACTCGGCGCGCCCGCACCGGCGGGCGACCAGCCCATAGAATGCCGCCCGCGCGCTGCTTCTGGCAGCGCGCTTCGCTAGGGGTGTTGCACCGGCCACGGCCAGTGCGACTGAGACAGTCCCTTTGAACCTGATTGAGGTAATCCTCGCGCAGGGAAGCAGCCGACCCGCCCGGCCCTCCATCACCCGTCTCCGGGCCTGGCGCGTTCTCGTTTGCCGACCTGCCATCGCTTCGCATTCCGATGGCACGCTCCTCTCTTTCCCACATCGCCACGGCGACCGCCCTGCTCGCCTCCGGCCTCGCTGCCGCCCAGACGCTGCCCGCCGTCACCGTGACCGGCAAGGCCGCCGAAGCCGCGCCGTCGCTGACCGGCTTCAGCGAACCGCCGGCCAAGCTGCCCATGCAGGCGCTGAGCCTGTCCGCCGAACGGCTGGACGACCTGGGCATCAACCAGCTGGCCGGCATCACCAAGCTGGATGCGTCGGTCTCCGATGCCTACAACCCCGTCGGCTACTGGTCGCAGTTGAAGATCCGCGGCTTCGATCTCGACAACCGCTTCAACCTGCGCCGCGACGGCCTGCCGATCAGCGGCGAGACGGCGCTGTCGCTGGCCAACAAGTCGGGCCTCGAGATCTTGAAAGGCAGCTCCGGCATCCAGGCCGGCACCAGCTCGCCCGCCGGCCTCGTGAACTTCGTCGTCAAGCGCCCGCTGGCCGACGACGCCACGACGCTCGCCGTCGGCGCCATCCAGGGCGGCACGGTGGAGGCCAGCGTCGACCACTCGCAGCGCCTGGGCGCCCAACGCGAGTTCGGCCTGCGCGTGAACCTCGCGGCCGCCCACCTGGAGCCGACGCTGCGCAACAGCCAGGGCCACTCGAACACCGTCGCCGTCGCCACCGACTGGCGCGTCAGCGCCGACACCCTCCTCGAAGCCGAGGTCGAGTTCAACCACCAGGCCCAGCCCAGCCAGCAAGCCTTCAGCCTACTGGGCAACACCCTGCCCGACGCCAAGCGCATCGACCCCAACCTCAACCTGAACAACCAGCCCTGGAGCCAGCCCGTCGTGTTCGACAACACGCATGCATCGCTGCGCGTGCAGCAGAAGCTGGCCGGCGACTGGCGCGCCCAGGCGTCGCTGGGCCTGCAACGCCTGCGCACCGACGACCGGCTCGCCTACGCCTTCGGCTGCACGGCCGCCGACGGCACCTACTACGCCTCCAGCTTCTGCCCCGATGGCAGCTACGACCTCTACGACTTTCGCAGTGAGCGCGAGCACCGCAACACGACGGCACTGGACCTGTCCGCCAGCGGCCCGCTGCAGCTCGCGGGCCTGCGCCATGACGTCACCGTCGGTGGGCTGACGAGCCGCTTCAAGAGCCGCTCGCAGGGCCAGGCCTACAACGGCGTCGGCGCCGGCAACATCGACGGCAGCGCGGTGACGCCGGCCGACCCCACGCTCGCCTACGCCAACACCAACCGCGACGAACGCAGCAACGAGCTCTACCTGCGCGATCACGTGGCGCTCGCGGCCGACACGAGCGCCTGGCTCGGGTTGCGCCACACCCGGCTGCACCGCCGGAGCGTGGGCACCGACGGCTCCGAACCCACCAACTACTCGCAAGGCGTGACGACGCCCTGGCTGGCCGTGAGCCATGCCATCGCCGCCGACTGGCTGCTCTACGCCAGCTGGGGCCAAGGCATCGAGAGCCAGGTCGCACCGAACCTGCCGATGTACATCAACCACGGCCAGGCATTGCCCGCGCTGAAGAGCCGGCAGACGGAGGTCGGCTTGAAGACCGGCACGCAACGCGTCGAAGGCGCACTCACGGTGTTCGACATCCGCCGACCGGCGTCGCAGGACATCGCGCTGCCCGGCTTCGCAGCCTGCGGTGACGTCGACAGCTGCGAGCGCCGCATCGACGGCGACGAGCGCCACCGCGGCCTCGAAGCCAGCGCCGACCTGAAGTGGCAGGGCGGCGGCGTGTTCGCCAGCGCCACGTGGCTGCACGCACGCCGTGAAGGCAGCAGCGACGCCAGCACCAACGGCCGCAAGCCACCCAACGTGCCGCAGAGCGCCATCAAGGCCCAGGTCCGCCAGGACCTGCTGCCCGGCCTGCAAGCACAGCTCGGCCTGCGTTACGAGGGGCGGCGCTACGCGACGCCCGACAACAGCGTCTCGGTGCCCGCATGGACCGTCGCCGACGCCGGCCTGCGCTACCTGCAGGGCGCGGGCAACCAGACCTGGATCTGGCGTGCCGCCGTCGACAACCTCGCCAACCGCCGCGCCTGGCGCGAGTCGCCCTGGCAGTACGAGCACAGCTACCTCTACCCGCTCGCGCCGCGAACTTTCCGTGCGAGTCTCGAGATCAAACTGTGACGCGGCCGAAAAAACTGCTATAGTCGTGGGCTCTGTTCCTCGATAGCTCAGTCGGTAGAGCGCCGGACTGTTAATCCGTAGGTCCCTGGTTCGAGCCCAGGTCGGGGAGCCAAATCAAAGCCTCATTCGCGAAAGCGGATGAGGCTTTTTTCTTGGCACCTCACCGCTCTACATTCACTCGACCCGTGAAGCAGCAAACGCGTTGACCGAGTGCGCGCCAAGTTGGCCGTTGCCGAGTTCTGGCGGCCCGGCTATGGATTCTTGATGGCGGGGACCGGGCGGCCGACGTTCTTGATCATGGGCCATGCCGTGATCACTGCCATAGCGGCGGCTACCAACAATGCGATAACGCTGATGCGAGCGGAATGCCTTGCTGCGGCAGCAGCCTCTTC
>JACCDQ010326935.1_pt1 | contig 12674 bp, 10 predicted proteins | sample 7446031 | NCBI WGS metagenome assembly JACCDQ01 (sample SAMN15323442, study PRJNA562643) | freshwater metagenome | isolation source: river surface water | place: USA:Blue River Watershed | collected 2017-08-17
TGCCGCCTCGCGGCTGAATAAGGATCCCAAAGAGATCAAAGTCATCCCCTGATTGTCGACGCAAGGCGCATCAATCCTCGAAAACAGGTTCAATACTATCAGCAAGCCCCTGCAGCTACAACGACACACGGTCCAGACACAAACCCACGTTGCCAAAATCAGACGGGCTTGAGCCGAGTAGCAGTATCACCGATTTTCCCGATGCGCCCTCACCCGACGGGGGGTTTTTATAATCCTGACAGTTTTATTCAAGGCCTACATGCCCAAAACCCACCCATCAGAACCCGCAACGACACCCACCCCGACATGGGCGACCCGGTTTCGGCGTTGGCTGCTGGGAGCGGTGGGTGTGATGGTGGCGGGTTTGCTTTTGGTGCTGCTGCTGGTGGGGATTGCCCTGGCCATGGCGTTCCCCAACTTGCCCGACGTGAGCGAGCTGGCCGATTACCGCCCCAAACTGCCGCTGCGTGTGCTCAGTGCAGACGGCGAGCTGATCGGTGAATTCGGCGAAGAGCGCCGCAACCTGCTGCCCATTGAGGACATTGCGCCGGTAATGATCAACGCCGTGCTGGCCATTGAGGACTCGCGGTTTTATGAGCACAGCGGGGTGGACTACATTGGCATGGCCCGTGCGGCATTGGCCAATCTGGGGCAAGCCAAAAGTCAGGGGGCTTCGACCATCACCATGCAGGTGGCCCGCAACGTGTACCTGTCGAGCGAGAAAAGTTACTTGCGCAAGATCTACGAGGTGCTGCTGACCTTCAAGCTGGAACACCTGTTGACCAAAGACCAGATTCTGGAAATCTACATGAACCAGATTTTCCTGGGACACCGCGCCTATGGCTTTGCTGCGGCTTCACAGGTGTATTTCGGTAAACCGTTGAAAGAAGTGACGGTGGCCGAAGCGGCCATGCTGGCGGGTTTGCCCAAAGCACCCTCGGCGTACAACCCATTCAGCAACCCCAAACGCGCACGCATCCGGCAATTGCACATCATCGACCGGATGCTGGAAAACAAGTTCATCACGGCAGAGCAAGCTCAGGCAGCCAAAGAAGAGCCCCTGCGCCTGCGCAACCGCAACAACCCCACCGAAACCCACGCGGAATACCTGGCAGAGATGGTGCGACAGGTGATGTTTGCTCAATACGGGGACGACACTTACACCCGAGGCCTGCAGGTCTACACCACACTGGACGCCAAGGCACAGCGGGCCGCCCATGCGGCCGTGCGCAAAGGTGTTCTGGATTTTGAAAAGCGCCAGTTCTACCGTGGCCCTGAACGGTTTATTGAATTGCCCACCGATGCCAAAGCACGAGACACAGCGATTGACGACGTGTTGGCCGAACTGCCCGACAACGGTGAGTTGCGCACGGCGGTGGTACTGAGCGCCAACCCACGCAAGGTGTTGTTGGCGCGCGGTGATGGTGACCCGATTGAGGTTACGGGCGACGGGCTCAAACCGGTGCAGTCGGGGTTGGCAGACAAGGCGCCGCCCCACTTGAAGTTGCGCCCTGGCGCGGTGGTTCGGGTGGTGAAAAATGCCACCGGCAGCTGGGAACTGACCCAACTTCCCGAGGTGGAAGCGGCCTTCGTGGCCTTGGACCCGCGAACAGGTGACATCAAATCATTGGTGGGTGGCTTTGACTTTGAGCGCAACAAATTCAACCACGTGACCCAGGCTTGGCGCCAGCCGGGTTCGAGTTTCAAACCCTTTATATATTCGGCCGCACTGGAAAAAGGCATCACTCCTTCGACGATTGTTCAGGACAAACCCCTGTTTTTCAGCGCCGCGACCACCGGTGGCAAGCCTTGGGAACCGAAAAACTACGATGGCAAGTTTGAAGGCGCCATGACTGTGCGCACCGCCTTGGCCAAGTCCAAAAACATGGTGTCGATCAGCATTCTCAAAACCGTGGGTGCAACCGAGGCGCAGGAATGGATCGCCCGCTTTGGTTTTGAAGCGGAAAAGCACCCCCCTTACCTCACCATGGCCTTGGGTGCTGGATCGGTCACCACACTGCAAATGGCAGCCGGCTATGGTGTGTTTGCCAACGGCGGTTACTACGTGGCACCCAAATTCATCCAGCGCATCACCGACCACAAGGGCAAGGTGTTGCTGGACAGCCCCTCCACCGCCCCGGACGAGTCACAACGCGTGATCGATGCTCGCAACGCTTTTGTGATGAGTCAGCTGCTCCAGGAAGTGACCCGTTCTGGCACGGCAGCGCGCGCTCAGGGCACGCTCAAGCGCCCCGACCTGTACGGTAAAACAGGCACCACCAACGATGCCATGGATGCATGGTTCGTCGGTTTTCAACCCACCCTGGTGGCCGCCGTGTGGGTGGGTTACGACAACCCCCGCAACCTGGGCAGCCGCGAAACCGGCGGGGGTTTGAGTCTGCCTATTTGGATTTCATTCATGTCCGAAGCCCTCAAAAACACCCCGGTCGAGGAAGTGCCGTTGGCCCCAGGCGTTGTCTTCACCCATGGCGACTGGTTCTACGACGAGTTCGTGCCAGGCAGTGGCGTGCGTCAGATCGAGATGAGCGACGAAGATGCCGGTTCGATCGCTGGCGTGCCCGATGAAGGTGGTGCCGCTGCGGAAGAGAAACGCAGCATTCTGGACCTGTTCAAGAACTGAAGATCAAAGAACCACCGCTCTGGGCCGAGGCTTCGCGGCTCAAGTCGGCAAAGAAGTCGCCGGCACTTTTGGTGTCGCGCCAATGGTCACCATCCCACTTGTAGTGGAAACCACCTGCTTTGGCTGCCATCCAGATTTCGTGCAAGGGTTTCTGCAGATTGATGACAATCTGGCTGCGGTTGGCAAAGGCCAAGGTCACCATGCCGCCCACCCGTTGATTGTCGATATCAACATCGGTCTGGTCGTTCAAACGGTCGCAGGACGCTTCAACGGCCCGCAAGACGGCTTCGGCACGGTCGAGGTATTCCAGGTCAGTCATACAATTTGCGAATGTTTTTGCTTCAACACATTTTAGGGTGGCTCACCCGCCCTCGTCAGCGCGTGGTTTTGGTGCTGGTGCTGGGTGGGGCCCTGGTGGGTTGTGGCCAAAAAGGCCCTCTTTACCTGCCGTCAGCCCCATCGAACGGCGCGCCGTTGACACACCACCCATGAACCCAACCTTTCCTGCTCGCCCATTTTTTGATTACCAAAATGGGCAATTGATGGCCGAAAATCTGCCTCTGTCGGACTTGGCAGAGCAGTTCGGCACGCCACTGTTTGTGTACTCGCAAGCTTCGATGTTGAGCGCTCTGTCGGCTTACCACCAAGGTTTTGCTGGCCGCAACGCCTTGATTTGCTACGCCATGAAGGCCAACTCCACGTTGGCTGTGCTCCAAACCTTTGTACAGGCCGGCTGTGGGCTCGACATTGTGTCGGGTGGGGAGCTGGAACGCGCGCTGAAGGCGGGAGTGGCACCGCAAAAAATCATTTTCTCCGGGGTGGGCAAAACACGAACAGAGATGCGGCGCGCGCTGGAAGTGGGTATAGGGTGCTTCAATGTGGAAAGTTTGCCTGAATTGGATGCACTGAACGACGTGGCGTCGGCCATAGGCGCCCGCGCACCGGTGAGTCTGCGTGTGAACCCCGATGTGGACGCCAAAACACACCCCTACATTTCGACGGGCCTCAAAGGCAACAAGTTCGGGATCGCTCACACCGATGCGCTGGCTGCGTACGCACATGCGGCCCGGTTGCCAGGCCTGAAAGTGGTGGGTATCGATTGTCACATCGGCTCCCAGATCACCGATGTATCACCCTACCTCGATGCCATGGACCGGGTGCTTGATCTGGTGCAGGCGATTGAAGCCACGGGCACGGTGTTGGAGCACATCGATTTTGGCGGTGGACTGGGGATTGATTACAACGGTGACACCCCTCCTGCAGCAAATGAGCTGTGGGCGCTTTTGCTGGCCAAGCTGGACGCACGCGGCTACGGGCAACGCAAACTGGTGATCGAACCCGGCCGCTCATTGGTGGGAAACGCAGGGGTGTGCGTGACCGAGGTGCTGTACTGCAAACAGGGCGAACAAAAGAATTTCGTGATCGTGGACGCTGCCATGAACGACCTGCCGCGACCGGCCATGTACGAGGCCTACCACGCCATCGTGCCCGTGACACCACGTTCAGGGCAAGCCACCGAATGGGACGTGGTGGGCCCCGTGTGTGAAAGCGGGGACTGGCTGGGCCGCGACCGGCTGCTTGATGTGCGGGCCGGCGATCTGTTGGCGGTCTGTTCTGCTGGGGCTTATTGCATGAGCATGTCCAGCAACTACAACACGCGTGGCCGTGCTGCCGAAGTGATGGTGCGAGCCGGGCAGGCACACCTGATTCGTGCTCGGGAAAGCGTGGATGACCAAATGCGTCAAGAATCGCGCTTGGACTGAGCACGGCTGCGCGCCCACCACAGCACGCGCCACAGGCCCATGACCAGCAGCAAACCGGCATAAACGTGTACTTCTGCAAAGTTGTTTTTACCCGCACGCATCCAATAAAAATGCAGCAATGCCAACGCAGCAACGGCATAAACCACGCGGTGCAGGCGCTGCCATCGAGCAGCCCCGAGCCGTTTGATGGCACGGTTGAACGATGTCGCCACCAGGGGGACCAATAACAGCCAGGCCAACAGACCGACGGTGATGAAGGGGCGTTTGACCACATCGGCCAGCACATCAGGCCACACCCAACCCATGTCAAGCCAGGCGTAAGCCAGCGCATGCAACAGCGCGTAAATGAAAGTCCAAACCCCCAGGGCCCGCCGCCACCGCGCCAAGCCACTCAAGCCCAGCGCCTGCCGCAAGGGCGTGATGGCCAGGGTCAGGCACAGCATCCGCAAGGTCCAGTCGCCCAGGCCCCGCAGCAAGGCTTCTGCGGGATTGGCACCCAGTTCATTGGCCAGTCCGCGCGACACCAGCATCAGTGCAGGCAAAGCACACACCAGCCACACCCCGGGCTTTGTCCATGGGTGGGATAGAGAGCGGTTGAGCGCCTGCACTCAGAACGACTTGCGCAGGTCCATGCCGGCGTAAAGCTGCCCCACTTGGGCCTCGTAACCGTTGAACATCTGGGTGGCGCGGCGTTTGGCGAACAGCCCCCCTTCGTCGCCCAAGCGGCGTTCGTGTGCCTGACTCCAACGGGGATGGGACACCTCGGGGTTCACATTGGAATAAAAACCGTACTCCTGTGGTGCCGCCACGTTCCATGCCGTTCGGGGCTCTTTTTCTAACAAGCGGATTTTGACCAGGGATTTGGCACTCTTGAACCCGTATTTCCAAGGCACCACCAAACGGATGGGCGCACCGTTTTGCTTGGGCAACACCTCTCCGTACATTCCGCAAGCCAGCAGGGTCAGGGGATGCATGGCCTCGTCCAGACGCAGCCCTTCCAGATACGGCCAAGCCAACACGCTGGAGCGCAATCCGGGCATGGAGGCAGGGTCGGCCAAGGTCACGAATTCCACATACTTGGCACTGCCCAGAGGGTCCACCTGCTTGAGCAAGGTCGAAAGGGAATACCCGATCCACGGGATGACCATGGACCACCCTTCAACACACCGAAGACGGTAAACACGGTCTTCCATCGGACTGAGTTTGAGCAGATCGTCCCAACCAAAGGTCTTGGGGGTTTTGACCAAGCCCTCCACGCGCACCGTCCAGGGCTGTGTGCTCATGGCCTTGGCGTAGCGGGCTGGATCCCCTTTGTCGAGGCCAAATTCGTAGAAATTGTTGTATCCACTGGCGTCGCTGTAAGGGGTGATTTTTTCGGAGGTAGCGGCGCCCGCCACCCTGGACGACGTGGCAGGCAAAGGAGCCAATTTGCCCGGTCGCTGAAGGGAGAGCGAGTTGGCAGACCCTTCGGCGAAGGTTGACCCAGCCACGCCTGTCAGGCCCAGACCCACGGCAGTCGCAGCGGCACCTTCAAGCCACACACGCCGCTGCAAGTACAACGGTTGCGGCGTGATTTCACTGGGAACGGGGTGGGTAAAACCGCTGTCAGTTCGTTGGAACCACATGATGCAACCCCTTCAAAAACTCAGAGTGTTCCGTAACTGTGCAAACCACTCAAGAACATGTTGACACCCAAAAAGGCGAACGTGGTGACTGCCAGGCCCACCAAGGCCCACCAGGCGGCCACCGTGCCGCGCAACCCCTTCATCAGGCGCATGTGCAACCACGCAGCGTAGTTCAGCCACACGATCAAGGCCCAGGTTTCTTTCGGGTCCCAACTCCAGTACCCACCCCAGGCCTCGGCGGCCCAAAGAGCCCCCAATACCGTGGCGATGGTGAAAAAGGCAAAGCCAACGGCAATCGCCTTGTACATCACATCGTCCAGCACTTCGAAGCTGGGCAGGCGGTCCGCGATGCGACGACGGGCGCCCAAAATGCCTCCTGCGATCAGGGCCGAAATACCAAAGTAGACAAACCAGTAGCTGCTGCCATTGCTGGTGGCCGACTGCCGGAACACTATGGGTTCAAAACACAACACAATACCCAGCACCCACAGGGGAGCCAGTTTGTACCAACGGGTTTCGGTGGCACTTTGTTTGATCAGATACGCAAACGCCAGCATGGCGGACATGGCAAACGTGCCGTAACCAATGAAGTTGGCTGGCACGTGCAATTTCATCCACCAGCTTTGCAAAGCGGGCACCAGTGGCTGTATTTGGTGGGCTTCGCGCACCACGGTGTACCACAGCAAAAAACCCACTGCGGCGCTGACCACCAGCATCACAAAGGCACCCATGCGGCGGGTGTTGTAACGGTCTTCGTAGTACAGGTAGTAGGCTGCCGTGAGCCACGAAAACAGGACAAAGACCTCGTAGAGATTGCTCACAGGAATGTGGCCGATGTCGGCCCCCAGCAGGTAACTTTCGTACCAGCGCACCAGAGACCCCACCAGCGCCAGCGTCACGGCCACCCAAGTCAGGCGTGACCCCAGCTTTTCAAAGGTATCGCCATTGGCCCGCGACACCACCCCCCCCCAGTAAAACGCCGTGGCCATGAAAAACAACATGCTCATCCACAGGATTGCGGACTGGCTGGACAGAAAGTATTTGAGCAAAAAGGCCTGTTCGGCACGCGCCAACTGGGCTTGCCCGTCGACTTGGTACAAAAAGATGGCCAGCAAGGTCAAGCCCGCGACCACCGCGACAAGCCCACGCACAGGTCGCCAAAACCAGGCCAGCGCGATCAAACTGGGAACCGAGCCAACCAAGATGCCCTGTTCATAAACGTCCATGTAGACGCTGTAGGTCATGAAAGCGTAGACGCCACCGGCTGTTACCAGCACAGCAAACAGCCAGTCCCACAGATCGCGCCGGGCGAAGTAGCCAGGGCTGAGGGTGATGGTTTGCCCCCGTTCCAAAGGGACGGTCTGCGCAACAGTGTTCATGCATGCACCTCTAACAAACGGTTTTTCAGCGTTTCAAACTCTCGGTCAGTGTCCAACATCTTGCGGTTGGTGGACAAAGCCATCAGGGCTTGTGTGGTATTGCCCTGTTTACCTGGCGCCAACCAGACCCACAAGCGGCGTTCCCGCACGTACAGCATGGCAAACACGCCCATGATCAGGAACAGGCACCCCAGGTACACGATGGTTTTTCCCGGAGCCCGGGCCACCTGGAACACACTGGCTTGCACCTGTTTGAAATCCTGCAACATGAAAGTCATGGGCGCGGGGTAGAAAAACGCATCACTCAAGCTGAGCACAGCCTGGGTCATGAAAGCGGCGGTTTTGTCGTCGCGCGGCACCGAGGGCTGGCCCGCCTTTTCCTGGGAAAGTTGCAGCAATTCAAACAAGGTGCCATTGAGTATGCGAAGCAACACTTCACCGGCCTTTTCACGCTCGGCCTCAGGCACGTTGGTTTCCATGAACGCCGACACCGCCTGCAGCCCACCCAAGGCAACCGTGTTGCCGCTTGCATCCCGGGGCTGGGGCAATTCTTTCAGCATGGGATCGACACCCGCAAACAAATCGATGGCGCGCTGGGCCGACACAGAAAGTGCCTGTGCCATTTGGGCGCTTTGGCCCTCTACGGCCTGCATGGTGTAACGGTTGACGGCCTTGCGGCGCATGTCGGCATCGGCCAGTGCTGCGCGCATGCGCATGAAGCCATCCATGCTGTCTTGCGCATCGGCGGGCACTCGCAAATACCGGAAGGCTTCGGCGGGTGTGTCACGCGCGCCCAACAGGAACACCCGTTGCCCGTCCATGTCAACCGGGAGCATGTAGTTGTTGAATTCGCGCGCCTGACCCGCTTCGTCCCGCAGTTTGTAGCTGACGCTGGGCCCGATATTGCGCAACTCTTTGTCGGTGGAGGTTTTGTGCCCGGCACCCAAACGGCTTTCAATGGCCTGGCGCAGGTCCACCTTGCGCACGTCCGCACCGCTGTCGGTTGCACCGGAGCCGAAATTTTCGACGTTGATAACACGCAAGCCCGTGAATTCAAGGCTGAGCTTTTGGTCGCCATTGCTCAGCGGAACGGAAGCACCAACACGCCCCTCCACTTCAAAAGGCTGTGTCGCTGCACCCATGGCCATGGCTTTGAACTTCAAGAGGGAACCACCGTCGTCAAAACTGGACTGGTAAATTTCGATGCCCCGGTGGCTCACCGGGTGGTTGACCTCGACACGCGCCTCTTTGGTTTCACCGGTGTAACGGTCGTGGAGCACGATGTCGCTGGCGAACACCTTCGGCATGCCCGTGGAGTAGTACTCCACCACAAACTTTTTCAACTCCAGGTCGAACGGCAGTTCCTGCAGCATCACCCCGGTGGGTTGCGCCAAGATTGCGGTATTGGCGCGCGTACCCTCGGTCACCAACAAGTTGCCACGAAAGGTGGGGTTGCGGTCGCTCAGTCGGTGCTGTTCAGGCACGTCAGCAATCATGCCCCCTCCGGTGAATGGGGTCTTGTTGTTGAACCACATTTGGGCGCGCACCACCAAATCGCCGTCCAGCAAGCCACCCACACACACCAACACGATTGCACTGTGGGCCGCCAGGTACCCAAGTTTGTTGGCCGCCCCGGATTTGGCGGCAACCATCCACCCAGTGCCCTTCGGCGTTTCGCGGGATTGCAACCGCACTTTCCAGCCGGAACCGGCCAAGGTTTGACCGATCCGTTGCGCCGCTGCCTGCCCAGGCTCCTGCAACATGACCTGTGCCTTGTGCGGAAAAGCCTTGAGGCTTTGTTCACGCACGTTTTCTTTGTACTGGCGCAAATCCGTCAGAATTTTGGGTGTGTTGCGAACAATGCACAAGCTGGTGCTGAGCACCAAAAACGCCAATATCAACAAAAACCACCACGCGCTGTAAACCGAATACAAGTCGACCAGACCGAACACCTCGGCCCAGAACGGTCCGAACTGGTTGATGTAGTTGTTGATGGGTTCGTGCTGTTTGAGCACCGTGCCAATCACCGAAGCAATGCATATCGCCGTGAGCAGCGATATGGCAAAGCGCATGGACGACAACAATTCCACCGCTTGGCGCATGCGGTGCGAGCCACCTTTGATTTCAAAGCCTGCAGTGGATACGGACATGGGATCGGAATAAGAAAAAAGGCAGACCTGGAACCAGACCTGCCTGTGCTGAGACACCGTGAAGCCCGATCTGGTTCCCGCTGAACCAGAACCGTATTCTCGGGCCAAATATTAACGTTGACTTATGAAGCCAAAAAGCCCCGCACGATCCAGGGGTTGGGTTGGTTCGTTCAGCGCAAACCGGCGATGTAGTCGGAAACCGCTGCGATTTCCTTGTCGCTCAGGTGAGCTGCGACCTGGGCCATCTGGTTGTTGTTTTTGCGCGCACCGGCACGGAAGCCCTTGAGCTGGTTGGCGGTGTACAGGCTGTGTTGACCGCTCAAACGGGGGTACTGGGCCGGAATACCGGCACCGTTGGGTGAGTGACAACCGGCACAGGCGGCGATTTGACGGTCGGCCACCCCCCCGCGGTAAATGCGTTCACCCAAAGTCACCAGGGTTTTTTCGCTGGCAAAACCGGTTTTCGGTTTTTGTGAGGCCAACCAGAAAGCCACATTGCGCATGTCTTCGTCTGACAGGGCCGAAGCAAAGCCTTTCATCACGGCGTTGTCGCGCTTGCCCGACTTGAACTCGTTCAACTGCTTGACCAAATATTCGGGGTGCTGACCCGCGATTTTGGGGTTTTCGGCGATGGCAGAGTTGCCATCGGCGCCGTGGCAGGCCGCGCACACCTGACCGTAAAGCTGCGAGCCTTTGGCCAGATCAGGCTTGGTCGCCTGCGCCTGGGCAGACAGAGACAAGGCAGCCAAAGCGGCTGCGCCAATGAGGGTAGCGATCGTTTTCATAGGGTCTGCTGGTGGCGTCGGTTGCTGATAAACACAGAGATTTTACAATGTCACATGACTCCAACCTTTCCCACGGCACCAGACAGCAACGCAACAACGCCGGACGCCTCACAAAACAACAACACGCCGCAACCAACGAGCGCCAAAACCGTGCACAGTTGGCTGCACACGGCACGTTTCCTGATTGAAGCACCGCAACTGCATCACCTGCCAGCATTGGAGGTGCCCGAGATCGCCTTCGTCGGGCGGTCCAACGCCGGAAAATCGACCTGCATCAACACCCTGACCCAACAAAAACGGCTGGCTTTCGCCTCCAAAACGCCGGGGCGAACCCAAAGCATCAACCTGTTTTCCTTGGGAAAACAAGGTGTTACCGATGCCATACTGGCCGACCTGCCCGGCTACGGCTACGCAGCGGTACCCCAGGAGGCCAAACGTCGCTGGCAGCAAGTGATGGCCAACTATCTGGTGAGTCGCCCCAACTTGCGCGGCGTGGTCATGCTGTGCGACCCGCGCCTGGGACTGACCGAATTGGACGAAGCCTTGCTGGAAGTGATACGACCACGGGTGCAAGACGGTCTGGACTTTCTGGTGCTGCTGACCAAGGCCGACAAACTGACCCGGGCCGAAGCCAACAAAGCTTTGTCAATTGCCAAACTGCAAGCGGGCGGCGGAGACGCCAAGCTGTTTTCTTCCCTCAAAAAACAGGGGCTGGATGACCTGGCCCTGACCCTCTGGGACTGGACGCACAGCTGAAAAACAGGACGACTACAGCCCTTTGCGGGGCTGCTTGTAGCGCTGGTAACCCCACAAGTACTGCTCGGGAAAACGCCGAATCATCCACTCCATGGCTTGATTGAGTTGGTTTGCAGCCACCTCGGACACATCGGACACGGGCGCATCCAGAACCTGCGTCAAAGGCGTGACGTGCACCACGTAGCCAGCCCCACCGGGCAAACGTTCACCGGTCATCAACAACGTCACCGTGTTGGGCATACGGGCAAAACGGTGCCAGAGTGTCATGGTGTAGGCGGGTTGCCCCCAAAATGGCGCCCAAACCCCCATGCCCAATGGTGGCACCTGGTCCGGCAGCAACCCCACCGACTCACCATTTTTCAAGGCCTGCATCAGCTGCTTGACACCGGCCAGGGTGGTGGGAGCGGTGGACAATCCGGGGCGTTCGCGAGCGGACTCAACCACCTGACGCCAACCGGCCTGGCGCGGTGGACGGAACAACACATTGACGGGTTTCTTGGGCAGCCCCCCCGCCGATTGGGCTCCAAAACGCTGGGCGTAGGCCTGCGCCGTGACCTCGAAACACCCCAGATGAGGGGTCAAAAACAGCAAACCACGCCCCTGGGCCAAGGCCATTTCAATGTGCTCTACACCACGCCAATGCACAGGCACAGGCGCACCAAACCACAGGCGCGGCAACTCGCAGGCCATTTTTCCAGCTTCGGCCACAGCAGCACGGCGCTGTGCAACGGTCAAGCCAGCCAACAGACTGTTGGCGTGCAAACGCCGACGGTAGGTGGGTGACACACCCCAGGCCACCCAACCCAACACACTGCCGATGGCGTGCGCCAGCCACAAGGGCGCCCGTGACAACCAACGAAACAACAGCAACATACCCACAACCCCTTGATTGGCAGCGGCAACCAACCTGCTCTAAAATAAAAGCATCGCCGAGTTACTGGACAACTTGCGGGCGATTCACAAATTCAGCTAAAGCGTTCGCCTAAGCACCCCTTGCCCGGCGACCGCCAGGCAGTTCTGTATGGAGTGTATTCAAATGGCGAACGACTTTCTTTTCACCTCGGAATCTGTGTCCGAAGGCCACCCGGACAAGGTGGCCGACCAGATCTCTGACGCAATCCTGGACGCGATCTTTGAACAGGACCCGCGCAGCCGCGTGGCGGCTGAAACGCTGACCAACACCGGCTTGGTGGTTTTGGCCGGTGAAATCACCACCAATGCCCACGTGGATTACATCCAGGTGGCGCGCGACACCATCAAGCGCATCGGCTACGACAACACCGAGTACGGTATCGATTACAAAGGCTGCGCGGTGCTGGTGGCCTACGACAAGCAAAGCAACGACATCGCCCAGGGCGTGGACCATGCCTCCGACGACTACCTGAACACCGGTGCCGGAGACCAGGGCCTGATGTTTGGCTACGCCTGCGACGAAACCCCGGACCTGATGCCTGCGCCGATTTACTATGCCCACCGCATTGTGGAAAGGCAAGCGCAGTTGCGCAAGGACGGCCGCCTGCCTTTCCTGCGCCCGGACGCCAAGAGCCAGGTGACCATGCGCTACGTGGACGGCAA
>JACCDQ011469313.1_pt1 | contig 12674 bp, 15 predicted proteins | sample 7446031 | NCBI WGS metagenome assembly JACCDQ01 (sample SAMN15323442, study PRJNA562643) | freshwater metagenome | isolation source: river surface water | place: USA:Blue River Watershed | collected 2017-08-17
GCATCCCTGCTATGGAAGCAGCTGCAGTTGCCAGAATTTTTCTGCGTTGATTCATGTCGTAGTCTCCATCTAGTTGTAAGTTCTGAAATCTTATTTTGTGATGTGTGACTTTGTAAAATAAAAAAAAATGATACTGATATCAATCTAATGAATAGTTAAATTTGTGTTTTTTGGGATGGCTGGCTTTAGTAAAACGCATTCAGAAGCTTTGTAGTCTTATGAGCTTTGAAAGATCGTTCCAAAATCACAAGTCACCTGTGCAAGAGTTGAAATCGAATCGATCAAGGTACTTTGACGATCACCTCTATAGATCGCTGTGTATGGAGTTGACGGGAGTGCAGGGCTTATTTGGAGTAATTTCAGAGCTCCCGAATCAATCATTCCTTTCAGGCATTTTCTTGGTAAGTAGCTAATTCCCATTCCCGAAATGGTTAGGCCGATCAACGTCACTAGGCTATTGCTAAAAATCGTGTTTTCTGGCTCTATGCCAACTGAACGAAGCCATTGGTTATAAAGTTGACCAGTCCCAGACCTACTGTCTTGGGTCAAAAGCCTGTAGTCACTAAGCTCTTGAACTCGAATGCGTGTTCTGTTGTTAACAAGACTGGGTTTGCACATTAACGCGTGCTCAACTACGCCAATTTTTTTAGAGATGAAACGTTGATCCTCGAATATTTGAGGGACGATCATTAAGTCAACTTGGTCACTTAGAAGCTTCTCTTTGAGCGTAACACTTGCATCAACATACGGTTCAATGATGACCTTAGGGTAGCGATGTTGAATCGCACTTACCAATCTTGGTAACCAAGTCATGGCTGTTAATTCAGTGACACCGATTCGGATGTGTCTTTCAAGAACCTCTGGACGTTGAAATTGTTCGACAGCCTGATTTCGCTGCTCTAAGAGTCTACGTGCGACCCTAAACATCTCTTCGCCTTTTTCAGTCAATCTGGCAGTGCGGAGTGATCTATCAAAAAGAACTATTTCAAATGCAGACTCTAGTTCTTGAATTCTTTTAGATACGGCGGATTGAGTTGTGTACAAGCGATTCGCAGCTTGTGCAAATCCACCTGCTTGAACAACGGCACAGAAGGCTTCAAGTTGTTTGAACGTCATCATGAGGGTATTCCTCTTTCTTGAAAGATCTAAAAAAGGAATTTAATTTTATTCCAATTTATCGCTTTTCATGATTCAAGCAAATGGCAAAAATCTCGCCAACAAGTTAGCAATAGTGCTGACGTAATTGATGGAGAGACTTATGTTTCTGACGGATGACGAGACGCAAATGTTGAATGGCGGCAAGGGGCCGGCTGTTCAAAAAGCGATGCAAATATTGGTTGCATTGGGAGAGAGTTTTGGGGCTGAACGACTTGTAGAAGTCAACAACGTCCATATGGCGGGGTCATCAGTGCTAGTGGCTGAAGAGGCTGGAACTCGATTTGTTGAAGATATCCGTAAGCAGGGCGGCAAGTTTGTTACCCGAGTTACGACAAATCCAACGGCTGTTGATCAGACTCAGTGGAAAGAGATTGGAATTCCAGAATCAGACAGCATTCTTCAAGTCCGCTTGACCGATGCATACGCAGGAATGGGGGCAAACACTTGCAACACCTGCATTCCATATCTCACCGGCAACACGCCTCGCTTTGGGGAGCACATGGCTTGGGGGGAGTCTTCGGCGGTGGTGTTTGCAAATTCCGTTTGCGGTGCAAGAACTAACCGTGAGGGTGGACCTAGTGGGCTTGCTACTGCTTTGACTGGTCGAACACCAATGTATGGATTCCATTTGAAGGAGAACCGCTATGGGAACTTCTTAATCAAGGTGGAAACCTCTCTCCGTGACATGACTGACTATGGAACGCTAGGTTACTTCGCAGGAAAAATTGCGGGTCAGGATACGCCGGTGTTCACGGGAATCCCTGGTTCTCCAACACTTGAAGAATTGAAGGCACTTAGCGCTTCTCTTGCAGCTTCTGGTTCCGTGAGTATGTTCCATGCCGTTGGTGTAACGCCGGAAGCGCCTACCTTAGAGGATGCGTTTGGAGGACGTGAACCAGCGAAAGTGATAGTTTTTGGAGATGCCGAAAAACAAGAGGCAGAAAACGCCCTCAACAAAGAGCCATCTGACCATGTTGATTGGGTCCTCATTGGTTGTCCGAATGCCTCGGTCCAAGAGATTCGCGAAGTTGCAGAGGCCCTAGAAGGCAAAAAAGTCCATAAAGATGTTTCTCTTTGGGTAACAACGGCCGTGCCAATGTATGCGATGGCTGAGAACTTGGGCTACATCGAAACGATCAAAAAAGCGGGCGGAATTGTCGTTCGCGAGACCTGCCCATTCTTGGCGCGTAGTCGTGTGATCGCACCCAATAAGGGCTACAAGACTTTGACGACTAACTCAGCAAAGATGGCTTTTTATGCGCCTGGTCAGTTCGGATTACCGGCTCATTATGGAAATCTGGAGCGCGTAATGCAGGCGGTCATTAACGGTGTGTGGAGGTAATAGCTATGACCAAATTTGTACTTAAAGGTCGAAAAATTGTTACAGGTAAAGCTGTGGGCGTAGCTGTTGTAACTCGCGAAGCGATTAGCTTTAACGGTGGCGTAGACAACATGACAGGGATTGTCACGGAGCCGGGTCATGAGTTGGAAGGGGTGAACATTTCCGGGAAGGTTTTGGTCTTTGCTACAGGCAAGGGTTCCACGGGGGGGTCTTACAAAATTTATGACATGGTCTCGCGTGGTACTGCGCCCGTGGCCTTCGTTCAGATTAGTCCGGAAGCAATCACAACGATCGGCGCAATTATTGGAAATATTCCTGTAGTCGCCGGTCTTGACAAAGATCCAACGGTAGCTATTTCTACCGGCGATTTGCTCGCAATTGATGCTGATGCAGGCTTGGTGGAAGTTACACCGATGTCTGAAAGTTAATTCCATTCCAACCGTTCACATATACACAAAAGGAGACTGAGATGAATAAACGTAACGTACTCAAGATGATCGCTGGTTGCTGTATTGCAGCTTCATGCATCGCCGCACAAGCCCAGGAATGGCCAACCAAACGTCCGATCACATTGGTTGTTCCATTTGCTGCTGGTGGTAGTACCGATTCAACGGCACGGTTACTTGCAGAGAAGCTAAGTAAAGAGATTGGTCAGCAACTGATCATTGATAACAAAGCGGGTGCTGGAAGTAACGTTGGTTCTGCATTTGTTGCTAAATCAGCTGCAGATGGCTACACCTTATTGTTTGCGACAAGCACGATTGCAACCAATGTGACGCTTTACAAAAGCATGGGCTTTGATCTTCGAAAAGATCTTGTGCCTGTATCCCAGGTTGCAATGATTCCCAACGTTCTTACCGTCAACAAAGACATACCCGCAAAAAATCTTCAGGAGTTTGTGGATTGGGCAAAGCAAAAGAAAGAACCTATCAACTATGGTTCCGCTGGTAGTGGCTCTGCTTCCCATTTGTCTGGCGCTTTGTTTAACAGTCTAGTCAAAGGTGACATGGTTCATGTCGCCTACAAAGGTGGTGCACCTGCAAATACAGACTTGATGGGTGGGCAGATCCAAGCTGTTTTCTCTCCATTGGTTGAAGTGTTGCCTTATCTAGAGAGTGGAAAGTTACGTGCACTAGGCGTTACGACAAAAGCTCGCTCACAGCGTTTGCCAAACATCCCAGCAGTGGGTGAGGTAATTCCTGGTTATGAAGTGGCGTTGTGGAATGGCCTCATGGCTCCTGCTGCTACCCCGCCTGAAGTTGTGAACAAGCTTGCCGCTGCTGTTCAAAAAGTCTTGCGTGACCCCGCCGTGAAAAAGATCTTGGCTGATCAAGGTTCCGTGCCCGTTGGCAACTCTCCAGATGAGTTTAAGAAGTATCTTGGCGAAGAGATTGATAAATGGGGCAAGTTAGTCAAGATTTCTGGCGCATCGGTTGATTGATTAGCGAGGCACTCATGATCAATTCTCAAGAAAAAATTGCTATGCGAGTAATCCTCTCTGCAGTTGTTGCTGGTGCCTTGGCAGGGTGTGCTGGATTTCAGCCAGCTTCCGAAAGCAAATCGTACTTCCTGTCAATTCAAGATGGCCGTGCAGGTCTAGTGGATGGGAAATCAATTGTTCGTGATGCGGCGGATACGCTGGCAGTCATCGAGGTGACTGGAAATCGTTTGCGAGTTGCTCAGCAAATTCAGATGCCGACCTCGTTAGTCGGTCCGCCCAGTTCAATTGCAATTTCTCCCACTAAGCAGTTGGCGCTGATTAGCGCTGCAACTCGCCGCGATACGACCGATCCTAAAAAAGTCGTTTCTCACGATTTGGTATCGGTTGTTGAGTTGGATCCTAGTGGTATCAACATTCCCAAAGTCATTCAAACAGTGACAACTGGTAGTGGTGCTTCTGGAATTTCATTTAATCGTGAAGGAACTTTGGCGCTTGTTGCCAATCGTGTTGAAGGGACAGTTTCGCTTCTTTCAATCACGGGTAAACAAGTCGCTGTGATCGGAAAACTTAAGCTCCCAGAAAAATCTGGACCGGCTCATGCAGCTTTCGTACCTGATGGCACCAAAGCTTTGGTCAGCCGAGATGGCGATAGCCGCATCAGCATCATCAACATCACTGGACAGGCAATGGCGCTTGACCAACGTGAGTTGTTTGCAGGGTTACGTCCGTATGGACTTGATGTATCGCCTGATGGATCTTGGGCTGCTGTCACAAATCTGGGCTCAGGTACTGGCGACGCAGACACGATCAGTTTGATTGATATGCGGGGAAAGTTTCCAAAGGTTGTGGATACGGTAACAGTTGGTCAAACACCCGAAGGAATTTTCTTCTCGCCTGACAGCCGCATGCTAGGGGTGACAGTGATTGATGGGAGCAATAAGCCCCAGTCATCTCCATTCCACGGAACGGCTCGCTATCGGTTATTCAATGTGAAAGACGGGCGCTTAGCTGCTACTTCGGAAGTCGTTGATGGCCAATGGTTACAAGGCAGTGCCTTTACTCCTGATGGAAGAGTCGTTCTTGTGCAGGAAGCGGCCAATCGACAAATCCGACTCTATCGTCAGTCAAATGGATCTCTAGCTGACAGCGGTGAGCGCCTCCAGCTTGATGCTGCTCCTGCCACGATCAAATTTTGGCGCTGAAATCAGCTTACTTTTCTAATCGTTTAAAACATGACTACAAATAACTCAGCAACTGTTGCTAACCGTTTTGATGGTGAGTTTGCAGAACAAACAGTAGCAACTGTCCATGAAGCAGCAGGGCGCATTGGCGCGCTTTCTAGTGCAGTCAAGGCAATTGCACCTGGTATGAAACTTTCAGGACCGGCATATCCGTTGAGCTTGAAGCCAGGGGATAACCTGGCACTTCATGAAGCTATTTATGCAGCCCCTGCGGGTAGTGTGCTCGTCATTGATGCATTTGACTTTTTAGAGTCTGGTCCATTCGGTGAAATCATGGCTGTAGCTGCTCAAACTCGTGGACTGATTGGCATGGTGACTACAGGCTCTGTGCGTGACCGTGACGCAATCGCATCCTTGAATTTCCCCGTATTCGCGAAAGGCATTTGTGTCAAAGGAACGGAAAAACACGTTCCTGCAAAGTTGTGTGGCTATGCAGTTTTGGATGGCGTGCTGGTCCATGAGGGTGATTGGGTGCTGGGCGACTCCGATGGGGTGGTCGTAATTCCTGCAGCTGATGCACCTTTGGTTCTTAAGGATTCAATCGAGCGTGAGGCAAAAGAACGACTCATCATCGAGCGTATTCGTCAAGGCGAACGTACCTTGGATGTTTATAACTTTGGCAGTAAGGAGGTGCGTAAATGAACGCAGCAGAATTTGATTCGAAATACCGGGCTCGTTTGAATGCATTGGCAACTTCAAATTTGAGTGATTCATTAGATCGTGTCGGTATTTCCCGCTGTGCCGTTCACGGCATCAATCCGCAATGGGGGCGTACAAAGGTAGTTGGTCGTGCTGTGACGATCAAGATGATTGCCGCAGGAGCAGTCCCTGCTGTTGCTCATCTCGGTGTTGATGCAATTGCAAACAGTGAATCAGGCGATGTGATCGTTATCGACAACAGAGGTGACTTGCACCATAACTGCTGGGGTGAAATTCTTGCATTGGGTGCAAAGCTGAAAGGGGTCAGCGGAGTCGTGGTTGATGGTGCTGCACGTGACGTTGATGCATGTGAAACATTTGGATTCCCTGTGCATGCTCGAGGAACTGTTCCTAGTACGGCTCGTGGACGAATTGTTCAAGAAGCTTGGAATGTTCCTGTGCGAATTGGTGATGCCCCAGTCCGCCCTGGCGATGTCATCGTCGCTGATGTAAACGGGGTGGTTGTAATTCCGATTGAGCGATTGGAGGAAGTCGTGAGATCAGCCGAGGAGATCATGGCTAAGGAATTGGCAATGCTTGAGGCATTGCAAGCGGGCGAATCAATTTTGGATGTTGATCGTCGGTTTAACTATGAACACATGCTACGTCAACCAACTTCGGAGAAAAAATAATGAGTCAATCTAACACTGCAACAGTCATTCGTGATGAGCTTGTTGAGGCTTTTAAAGCATTGGATACAGCGAGTGTTTCAGACGCTATGGACAAAATCGGCATTCCTGCTGGCTGCCATGGCATTAAACCTGTTGTAACAGGCGTAAAGTTTGCCGGTCGCGCATACACCGTTAAATATCGAGCCTGCGGTGTGGTTGAGCGAGGTACTGTCGGAGACTTTTTGGATGACGTACCAGCGGGTGATGTGATTGTGATTGATAACGGTGGTCGCACAGATTGCACAATCTGGGGCGACATCATGACAACACTGGCTCACCACAAAGGGATCGCAGGAACTGTTATTGACGGCGTGTGTCGCGATGTGCCGAAGATTCGTGAATTAGGTTATCCAATCTTTACTCGTGATTACTACATGATGACTGGCAAGGATCGAATTGAAATTGAAGCGGTGAACGTACCTGTTACCGTCTCTCAGCGTCAAGTTAGACCCGGCGATATTGTTGTCGCCGATGATTCTGGTGTTGTCATCGTTCCCGCATCAAAGGCTGAAGAGGTTCTCAAGATCGCTCTTGAAATTGAACATGCAGAGCAAGAAATTCTGAAACGCATCGCGCAAGGGAAAACCTTGCGTGAAGCTCGGGCTGAGCTTCAATATCATGCACTTCAGACCAAGACCAATTGATTGAAGTAATTTGTCGCGTGTAAATGCAATTGATCCATCTTTTCATAGATGGATCAATTGTTTACCGCTGAACAACTGGGTTGATTCAATCACTTCAAGTAAACAAATTTCGATTCGCCAAGAATGAAGAGAATTCCTCCAATTAATTGCCTTGAAACCTTTGATGTGTTGGCGAGAGTGCGAAGTATGAAGAAAGCTGCAGAAGTTCTCTGTGTCTCACCTAGTGCCGTGAGTCATCGAATTCGGTTGATGGAACAAATCTTAGATAGACCTTTATTTGAGGGAGAAGGGTTCACGCTGAGTGAGGAGTCTGAGCAATACCTTAAGGTTGTGCGTGAGAGCCTTATTCTTTTGCAATCGCATTCTTTTCAGGTGAAAAGTTGTTTTGATACGGCCGCGAATTAACTTTTATGCAGGGTCGAGAACTTAGCTTACTAATAACCTAGACTGTCTACTGAACCATCGGGAATTTCTAAGGATGAGGCTCTACTTTTAGAGCTTTTAGAAAATAGAGGACTTTGGGAAAACGCTATTACCGCTAACCAAGATTGGCTACCGCATTAAAAATGCATTAATTACGGCTAACTTTTTAAGCGATTTTAGAGTTGATACAGGCAAAAAGAATTCGCGAACAAAGGACACCAATTGCCTGAATTTTGGAGCAAAGGACAACAATTGCCGGAATGCACTTGCAGAAAACAATAAAAATCGACGCCAAAAGTGGCTTTAATCCGCCGTTTTGGCCATTAATTGCCTGAATTAATGGTCATCTTTTGCCTTTTTCCACACGCTTCAGTGCCAAGGCTTGTTCATACAAAGCATTTTTTGCCTCGCCGCTAATTTCAGCCGCCACTTTGACCGCTGTTTTCAAGGGCAACTCTTCCATCAAGATTTTTAGCAAGCGATCACTGTCAGAACTTGCCGCCCGACCTTGGGTCTGTGCGTGTAGCACCAAGGCAAACTCTCCACGTGTGCGTTGTGGATTGCCACTCAGCCAATCACGCAAATCTTGCGCAGCCACTGTGGCGATTTCTTCAAACTGCTTGGTGAGCTCGCGTCCGATGGTGATCGGACGCTCACCCAAAGTGCCAAGAGCTGCGGCGAGTGCCTCGATGCGATGCGGTGCCTCAAGCAGCACTTGAGTGCGGGACTCGTGACTCAAGGTTTCAACGGCATGGGTGCGTTCGGTGGCTTTAGACGGCAGGAAGCCCACAAATACAAAACCAGATGAATCATGCGCTGGCGTGCCGCAAGCGCTAAGTAGTGCGGTCACACTGCTCGCACCGGGCAACGGCACCACACGTAAACCTGCACTTTGAACTTGCCAAGCCAAGCGTGCGCCGGGATCACTCACAGCTGGGGTGCCAGCATCGCTGATATAGGCCACGCGTTGACCGGCCTGTAGGCGTCGCACCACTTCTTCGGCCGCTTCGGCTTCGTTGTGTTGGTGCACGGCTAGCCAGTGGCTGGACGATTTGTCGATGCCATATGCCCGAAGCAAAGTTTGTGAGTGGCGCGTGTCCTCACACGCCAGCGTGTCGCAAAGACTCAGCACATGCAGCGCACGCAAACTGATATCCGCCAAATTGCCAATCGGCGTAGCCACTACGTACAGCGTGCCTGTGGGATGGTTTTGGGCGGCTGTGGCTGCGTGTGCTGCTGACAACGCAGAGTCAAAGTTGGTGCTCATCAAGGAGGTGCTGTGAACGAGTTCAATGGTCAAAAGCAAGCGCATGCGCAAGTGCGAATTACCACCAAGCAAAAAGGAGATGCGGCCGAAGACCGCGCGTTGCACTATTTACAAACCCAAGGTCTGAAACTAATACATCGCAATTATCGGACCCCTGGCCGAGGTGGTGGTGAAATTGATTTGATCATGCAAGAGACGGATAGCACTTTGGTGTTTGTAGAGGTCAGGCAACGCGTCAATGACCGCCATGGTGGCGCGCTCGCCAGCGTGACCGCTGTGAAGCGGCGGCGTCTTGTGTTTGCAGCACGTCATTACTTGTTGAAATACAGACCAATGCCCCCATGTCGATTTGATATCGTCGCGATGCAGGGCGACGATATCAATTGGTTTCAGTCCGCATTTGATGCCGAATGACCGAACAGCAACTCACAAGCGCAAAAGGTATCATTACGCCCATGCTTGAGCAACGTATCGAACAACACTTCATTGACTCTGCCGACTTGAAATATCAAGCCGCTCAGGTCTTGTCTAAACCCATTGCGGCAGCCGTATCGGCTGTGCTGGCGAGTGTCACCAGCGGTGGCAAAGTGCTTGCCTGTGGCAATGGCGGCTCAGCGGCTGACGCGCAGCATTTTGCCGCTGAGTTCGTGGGGCGCTTTGAGCGTGAGCGACCTGAGTTGGGCGCGATTGCACTCACCACGGATAGTTCTATCCTCACCGCGGTTGCCAACGATTACAGCTACGAGCAAATTTTTGCCAAGCAGGTACGCGCTTTGGGTCAATCGGGTGATGTGTTGTTGGCCATTACCACCAGTGGCAGCTCGCCGAACGTGATGGCGGCGATTCAAGCCGCACATGAGCGTGACATGACCGTGGTCGCGCTCACGGGCAAGGGCGGCGGCAAGATGAACCAAGTTTTGCGCGAAACGGATGTGCATATATGCGTGCCGCACGATCGAACCGCTCGAATTCAAGAGGTCCATTTGCTCGCGATTCATTGCATTTGTGACGGTGTAGACACACAACTTTTAGGCGATTCTGGGGATAAACAATGAACAAGCATTTCTTGAAAATAGCGCTGACAGTTTTGGCTGCTATTCAACTGACGGCATGTGCGCCGTTGATGTTTGGTGGGGTTGTGGGTGGTGCCATGGTTGCCAGCGACAGACGCACACCCGGCATTCAACTTGAAGATGAAGGCATTGAGCAACGTGGTGCGAGTGCGATCCGTGAAAACTTTGGCAGCAAAGAGCACGTCAATATCACCAGCTACAACCGTCAAGTTCTGATCACTGGCGAAGTGTCTACTGAGCTTGCTCGTACCCAAGTTGAGCAGCTCATTGGTAAGGTGCAAAACGTTCGTGCTGTGGTGAATGAACTGATTGTTGCGCCCGCATCGACCACGAGCGAGCGTGCGAGTGACGTGGTGTTGGTCGCAAAGGTCAAAGCGTCCATGGTGGACAGTGAAGACGTATTCGCCAATGTGTACAAAGTTGTTGCCGAGCGTGGCACCATTTATTTGATGGGCCGCGTGACACAACGGGAAGCCAAACGTGCCACGGATGTGGTGCGTGGCGTCAGCGGTGTCAAACGCGTGGTGCGCGTGTTTGAGTACATCACAGAAGAAGACTTGCGTGCCATGCAGCCCAAGCGCACTGACTCTAAATCGGTCGATTTGAATGCACCCAAACCCAGCACATCGACACAGCCTGTTGTGACGCCTATCAAATAAGCGAAACGGCATTCCACAAAAAAGCCCCGCGATGCGGGGCTTTTTTGTGGGCGCTGAGGCTTAACGCAAACGCTTGATCAAGCTTGATGTGTCCCAGCGGTTGCCGCCCATCTTTTGCACATCGCCGTAGAACTGATCGACCATTTGTGTGACAGGTAACACCGCGCCGTTGCGTTTGGCTTCGTCAAACACGAGGCCCAAATCTTTGCGCATCCAATCCACGGCAAAGCCAAAGTCAAACTTGTCGGCCACCATGGTCTTGCCACGGTTGTCCATTTGCCAGCTTTGGGCAGCGCCTTTGCCAATCACGTCGAGCACGAGGTTCATGTCGAGGCCTGCTTTTTGGCCAAAGGCAATCGCTTCGCTCAGACCTTGAACCAAGCCAGCGATACAGATTTGGTTCACCATCTTGGTGAGCTGGCCTGCACCAGGCTCGCCCATCAAAGTAAACGCGCGTGAGAAAGCCATGGCCACAGGTTTGACGCGTTCAAACACCGGCGCATCGCCGCCACACATCACGGTCAGCATGCCGTTTTGTGCGCCGCCTTGGCCGCCAGATACAGGCGCGTCAATGAAGTGAATACCAAGGTTCTTGGCGGCGGTGTAAATCTCGCGGGCCACGTCAGCTGATGCGGTGGTGTGGTCTACCAACACCGTGCCTGGCTCCATGCCGGCCAACATGCCGTCAGCGCCAAACACCACCGAGCGCAAATCGTCGTCATTGCCCACGCAGCAAAACACAATGCTCGCGCCCTTGGCGGCTTCACGCGGGGTGAGGGCGCTCTTTGGTGCTTTGCTGTTGGCAAACTCTTTGACCCAGGCTTCGGCTTTGGCGGGTGAGCGGTTGTACACCGTCACGGCGTGGCCTGCGGTGGCCAAGTGGCCAGCCATGGGGTAGCCCATCACGCCCATGCCGATGAAGGCAACGTGGGCAGAGGCAGCGGGTTCGTAGGTTTTGGCGTTGATGCTAGACATGCGTGTTTCCATGTTGGGTTGAACTGCGCTGGATCATAGGGGCAGACCATCGCCCACACATGTCACACAGGTAACCCGTGTGCGCCTTGTTAAAGTAGCCCCACATGAGCACCTCAGACCAAGTTTTACGCGATAACCTCCACGCCGTACAAGCCCGCATCGCGGCCGCTTGTGCCGCGAGTGCACGAAGCCCCGACCGCGTGCAACTGCTCGCCGTGTCTAAAACCTTCAGCGCTGATGATGTGCGTCAAGTGGCGACCTGCGGTCAACGTGACTTTGGCGAAAACTACATCCAAGAAGGCGTCGACAAAATCGCCGCGCTGCAAACCAGTGGTCACCCATTGGTGTGGCACTGCATTGGCCCCATTCAAAGCAACAAAACCAAACTCGTGGCCGAACACTTTGATTGGGCGCACACAGTAGACCGCCTCAAAATCGCGCAGCGTTTGAACGATCAACGCCTCACGCATTTACCGCCGCTCAACGTGTGCTTGCAGGTCAACATCGACGGTAGCGAAACCAAATCAGGCATCGCCCCTGCTGACGTGCTGGCGCTGGCTACAGAAGTCGCCAAGCTGCCCCACTTGGTATTGCGAGGCCTCATGACCATCCCTGATCCTGTTGAAGGCTTTGACGCGCAAGTGGCTGTGCACGCCAAAGCTCGCGCTTTGTTTGACGAACTGAAAGCCGCGTTGAACTTGCCTCAGTTCGACACCCTGTCGATGGGCATGACGGGCGACCTAGAAGCCGCCGTGCAGGCGGGAAGCACGATGGTGCGGGTGGGGACGGCGATATTTGGTGGGCGGACTTACGCCACCTAAAGTGCAACACACCTGCTTGATGCAGCAGGTGTGTTGGTTAGAAGCGCGGCAAATCCGGATGCTTAATCTGCCCCGCACGCACCAACATCTTGCCGTATTCGGCACAGCGGTGCAGGGTGGGGATGACCTTGCCGGGGTTGAGTAAACCCTTGCTGTCAAAGGCGCGCTTCACGCCAAACATCTGTTCGTTTTCTTCTGCGCTGAACTGCACGCACATGCTGTTCACTTTCTCAATGCCCACGCCGTGTTCGCCCGTGACC
>JACCDQ011480205.1_pt1 | contig 12674 bp, 6 predicted proteins | sample 7446031 | NCBI WGS metagenome assembly JACCDQ01 (sample SAMN15323442, study PRJNA562643) | freshwater metagenome | isolation source: river surface water | place: USA:Blue River Watershed | collected 2017-08-17
GCTCAAAAAATGCGATGCCCTAAATGCTCAGGCTGGTTATTGGGCCTTGCCATTTTTACAATATCTACATGCCGAAATCGAGATTCAGAAAGGGAGTTATATGCTGGCGAGTCGGTATTATCAAATGTTTTTACAACAATACAAAGGCTTCAACTTTATCAAGGATACCTATTACAAATTGTTTTTATGCTTTTGGCTTAATAATGAGGATACCAAAGCGATTACTTATTTCGAAAAGATAAAAACACAAGGTTCAACTATTGTGGAGGCAGATCAGTCTGCGTTACGATTTGTTGAAAAGTTTAATGTTTCTGTCAAAAACGAGGCTCATAAAAAGCTTATGAAGGCACGATTAGCATTTGATGGTGGCTATTATCAAAAAGCAAAAGAATTGATGACTGACTTGAAGGAAAATCAATTTAGTCACAATACCGAGAAAGCAGAATATAACTATAGAAAAGGAAGAGTTTTTCAAAAACTACATGAGATAACCTTAGCAGAAGAGCATTTTGAAAGAGCTATTGTACTTAGTCAGAATGCCTCGATTAGTTATGGCGCATTAGCGTGTTTACAGCTTGGGTATATATTTCAAGAGACTAAGCAAAAAGAAAAAGCCAAATACTATTTCGAAAAAGTACTGACCTATTCAAAGCATGAATATAAAAACTCTGCAGACAACAAAGCCAAAGCAGCGTTGAATACCTTAAATTAGAGTGATATGAAGTATCAGGCTAGAGCCATCTATCCTCCACTGAGTGAATTTCAATAGTAGAGACCTAATACTTTACTTCTTAAGCTAAATCAGATATGGAATTAGCTAAAAAAGCGGTCGAAAATTAATTTTCGACCGCTTTTTTTACACCTAAATAGCATTAACCTATCTCTCTTTATTGGTAAATATTGATTTAAAACAATCACTAGTTCGCTCAATCAACATTCACTCAATAAATAGCGCATCGCTTATTTCAACATATTGAACAAAGCTGTAAGCTTATCTTTCAAATCTTTTCTATCTACGATAAAATCCAAGAAGCCGTGTTCTAAAACAAACTCAGCACTTTGGAATCCTTTTGGAAGGTCTTTACCGATAGTTTCGCGGATAACACGAGGACCAGCAAAACCAATCAAAGCACCTGGCTCAGAGATATTGAAGTCACCCAACATGGCGTAAGAAGCTGTAACACCACCAGTAGTAGGGTCTGTCAATAGCGATACGTAAGGGATTTTAGCTTCAGCAAGTAACGCTAATTTGGCTGATGTTTTAGCCATTTGCATCAATGAGAAACCAGCCTCCATCATACGAGCTCCACCTGACTTTGAAATCATCAAGAATGGAATTTTGTGCTTTAGAGAATAGTCAATCGCACGAGCAATTTTTTCGCCTACTACTGAGCCCATCGAACCACCAATAAATGAAAAGTCCATGGCTGCGATTACAACCTCAACATCATTCATTTTACCGTGCGCAGTACGAACAGCATCTTTCAAGCCAGTTTTCTTTTCTGTAGCTTTGATACGATCAGGATAGCGTTTGGTATCTTCGAATTTGAGAGGGTCGCCCGACGACATAAAGGCATCTAGCTCTGTATAACGTGATTGGTCGAAAAGTAGCTCGAAGTAATCTTGTGAACCGATTTTTTCGTGGTAGTTACACGACGAACAAGTCCAAGCAAATAGGCGATGTTCGCGCGTATGCATTACTTTTTTACAAGAAGGACACTGATACCATAGACCATCTGGTGCTTCTCTTTTAGCTTCGGTTGGGGTCAAAATCCCCTTATCTTTTCTGGTAAACCAAGACATATTTCTTTTTCAATTAAAGATTTTACGTGTTTTTTAGGAAAAGAAACACTAGGTAAAATACTCGTTGTGAGTGATAATGAATCGCAAAGATAAAACTTAAGCAATCGAGAATTAACAAAAACTTGAATTTTATCTAAGCTTTTTCGTTTTAGTAGTTGATTTTAAGTCCAGAAATTTACAGATAAAGTGTTGATTTTGACAACATTTTCCGTAATTTATTGGTCTATATAACTAAAAACACAACAATCTAAGTTCTTTTGAAATGAAAAAAATAGCCTCATTTTTGATAATCTGCTTTTTATCTTATCATACTAAAGCCCAATCCTACCTTGAAACTCCCGATGGGAGAGTCTTGTTCGATGGACATGAAGTCAATGTAGAAGGTACGGTTTATATTCCTCAGGAGTTTAAAAAAGGATATTTGAAGTTTTCGAACGAAAGGAAAATGACAATCCCTCAAGTCCGATTTAATTCTTACGACAATCGCATAGAGTTTAAAGAGGGTAAGGAAGAAAAGGTCTTGACCTTACCAATTGTAGAATTTGGGTTTGAGGAGGCTGCTGGCAGTATGCGTGTATTCAAAAAAGGATTTCCTGCTATTGACCGTCAGACTGATGGTACTTTTTATGAAGTGGCGTATGATGGAAAAATCAAATTACTAAAATATTTTAAAGCCCATAAGTTTGATGTTTCGGGCTATAATTCGGCAACCAAAACGATGAAATTTGATATTAATGAGACCTTATATCTCTTGAAGTCAGATAATACCATCGTGAAAGTAAAGAAAGACAAGAAATCTTTACTGGAAGCTTTAGGCAAAGATGAGAGTGTAGTGAAAGAATGGTGGAGTAAGGAAAAACCTAATCTAAAAAATGAAACAGACTTAAAAGCATTCTTAACTTATTTGGATACTTTGTAAAGCATGAGTCATCCCTAATTTAGCGATTGAGCGAGTGAGTGATTATGTAAAAATTTGTATTCCATCAGTAGAGACGCAATGAGTGCGTCTCAAGCCATTCATATCTAGCATAGTTTTATCAAAAAAGGGGTCGAAAAATATTTTTCGACCCCTTTTTTGATACTATATTTCAGAGTGACACTTCCTAAGACGCAAATTATTAGGTTGTTACAGGTGTTTTTCCTTAAAATAATCACTCATTCACTCAATCTCAATTCACTAAATTTAGCGATGGCTAATCAATTTTTTGACATACAATTTATCATCAACCATCATGCGGAGGATATATGTACCTGAGCTTGCAGAAGATAAATCTATGATTTGAGAAAATTCAGTTCCTACTTTTTCGAAACTAGCTTGTGATATTTCCTGACCAAGCATATTAGCTACACTCAAGCGTAATTTTGTTGCTGGTTTTTCGAAAGTAGCCTTCAGTAAAAATTGACCCGTATTGCTTGGATTAGGGCTTACCGTGAACAATTGAGTTTCATCAAATTCTGTTCCTAGCACTACCACTTTAGGAGGATTTGGATTAGGACCTTGGATATTTAAATTATCAATAGCCCAGCCCCAGCCGTGTGCACCAACATCAGCCAACAAACGGAAGCGAATCAAGACTTGATCTCCAGCTTTAAAATCGCCAGATTTGAGCATATCGATTTCACGAGGCTTGAATAAGGCTTGAGTTCCTGCTGCTAATGAATTGCCATTGGCATCCGAAGAGCTATTCCAAGCAGCTAACCATGTAGCATTACTCGCTGCATCCCAACCGTCTTGAAACCATTTCCACGTATTACCTCCATCTTTGGAGCCTTCCACGATTACGTAATCAAAAAAGTTTCTATTTGGAACGCCATTACTTGCAAAAGAAACACCTTTGTCTCCTGGCTCAACAAGCGCAATTTCATCGAAATAAATTTTGGCAGTATCACCTCTTAAAATGATAGGCTTTTGCAAGTTGAAGGTAAAGTTGCTATAAGTATCTGAAGGATCAGAGGCCGTAAATGGAAATTCTGTTCCGTCTTTGTAAGGATGGTCAGAGTGCATCCCTTTACTAGTAAAACCAGAAGGCTGTGTTACGCTAAAGCCTTTGGTATAAAAATCGTCTGTAGCAACACTTTCAAAGGTTGTAATATATGAGTTAACAGCAGCAAGGATTTTTTGTACACTAAACTCATAGTAACCTGTGCTCGGAGAGTAGGTTGTGTTTTTTGCTTTTGTTTTATCTTTTACCACAATTCTGTATTGAATCTTTTCTCCTCCTTTGAATAAGCCACTAGCAAATGTAAACTTGCCCGTAAAAGGATATGCAATCCCACCACTCAATAAATCCCCCGATTGACCTCTGGTTAGACCAAAGGCTGTTTGAGCTTTTCCGTCAATCAAATATTCAACATAAACCGTATCAATATCGATATTATCAGCTACGGTTAATGACGGCAAAGTTACTTGTGTATCAGAAGGCTTTACCAATGAGATATTATTTACAAAATCGATAACTGGCTTAACAGTATCTGCTGCAATTTTAACTTTATAGAAATTAATATTGGCAATACTTCCCGATGCTTCTGCTGGTGTGGTAAATGTTTTCTTTTTACTATCTACAGCGGTAAAATAATAACTCAAAGTTTGGTCATTTCCTTTGTTTGGTAAGCTAAAAGTATAATTCCCAGTTTTACCATTTCGAGTCATTAATACTTCTGTTTTATCCTTGGTAATATCACCATACGAGTATACAAGTTTGATAGAAGTTGAGTCAAAGCCACTGTCACCAAAAACCTTTACCGCGAAAGAAAGCGGATTAACCAAGTCTTCTGTGTCTTTTAGGCGTTTATGGCTAATGGTATTGCCAATCCATCCCATGTCATTGAAAAAGCCTAACATAATTGGGCCAGGGTTGTGAATTGCTTCAGCTCTGGCAAATTGTGGAGACATCAAGGCATTGACTGTGCCTGTACGGTAAGTAACTTCATCCCAGTGGCTATAGCTAGAACCTTGATCATAAGGATTTGGCGCATACAATCTGGCTCTCAAACTATCATTCACAGCAATAATAGAAGGTGAATTCATATAAAGTTGCCCTCCAACCACTTGCTGATGAAGTTCTACTGAGGGATTTTTGAAAACACTTGAATTGAGTAGTCTTTGTCCACTTTGACTCTCTGCAAATACATCGTAGATATAAGGAATACCACCATCCGTAATAACACCAAGCGTTGCATCTGAGCTTGCTTCGCGCAACGAGCCAAAAAATCCTAGACCATGCCCAATTTCGTGGAGAACAACAGAAACGAGGTCATATTTATTAGCAGGAACGACTCCATCTGTACCATAATACCATGCAAAGTCGCCATTGAATTGAGCAACAATATCAGGATTATTACCATTAAGGTTGGTATGTGCCATTTTTTCAGCTAATGCAACGGCGTACCAAGTTTGAGCTTTGGTAGCTCCTGGGAAGTCTCTATAGGCACCTGTTGTAGAGGCAGAGCCTAAAACACTAGTTCCTAAACTTTGCCAATTAGCAGTTATGCGAACAGGTACATCTGAAACCAGTATAGACTGCCATATATCTACAGCCTTTTGAAAAGCGGCTTTTGCATCAGCAGGAAAGTCATTATAAGTAACAATAAATTGAGATTTGTCTGCTGTAACTTTTGCAGCCCTATTTTGCTTGAGCAAATACTCAAGTGGTGGAGCTACATAGCTTTTTACGGCAGGCGCATTTGGATCTGATGGAGGGCAATAAATGCTTCTACCGGGGCCTACAAATTTGTCAAGCTTTGATTGAGCCCGAATAAAAGGAATTGAAAAAAGCGTCAACAAAAGTAGTAAAAGTTGCTTTTTCATAAGTCTAGGATTAAGTGAGAATGGACAAATGTTTTCAAGTGGAATCAATGTTGATTACAAAAATTAAGAAGATATTATACTTATTGTAAAGACCAACTTAAGAAGAAATTAGTTGCACTAAATCACAAGGATAGCATAAGGTCATCAAAGCAACATTTCAAACTTGAATAGTTTAAAATTAGTTTTTTTTATATAAAAAAAGAAGCTTCCTTCTTGATAAAGGAAGCTTCTTTCAAAGATTATAGTATTCATGACTAAATCAAATAAATAATCATGATATATACCTCAAAAATTGATTAATACCCTGGGTTTTGAGTCATGTTAGGGTTTGAATCTCTTTCTCTTTGTGGAATTGGCAATAATGCTTGTGTACTTGCCCAGTTGCTAAGTGTAGCCGCTGCACGACCAGTACGAACCAAGTCAAAGAAATAATGACCTTCCAATGCTAACTCTAATCTTCTTTGTGTAAAGATTTCGGTTTTCAATGCTGTTGGGTTCGATACCAATGTTGCATCTGCATCACCAATACCAGCACGGTTACGAATCAAGTTCAAAGCTGTTAAAGCTTCAGCATTTCTTCCTAGTTCAGCCAACGCTTCAGCTCTGTTCAAGATAACTTCAGCATAACGGAAAAGCACAGGGAAGTCTGTTCCATTAATTCTGAAATATTTCAATTGAGCATCGTAAGAAGTCGTCAAAATACGACGAGTATCTGTTGCTGAATAAGCAGACGCCAAAGTGGTATTTGGACGAATCTCATTTCTACCACCCAAAGCCGTAGAGAATAAGAAGAATGCCAAAGTATTACTGTTTGTCGTTTCAAAACTAAGCTCCCAGATACTTTCAGACGTTCCTTGTGTCGCAAAAATATTAGAGAAAGTAGGCACCAAAGAGTGCTGTCCTGAAGCAATAATTTGATCACACAATGACACTACTGCAGCATAATCTTTTTGGTAAAGAGCAGCTCTTGCTTTCAATGCCAACGCTGCATTTTTCGTAGCTTTTCCTTTATTTGTTGTTGGCAAATATGGAAGTGCTGCATCAATATCAGCATAGATTTGCTTGTACACATCGGCAGTTGAGCTACGAGATACTTTCAACGTTTCGTTTGCTTGCTCAGTTGGATCTAATACCAATGGCACATCGCCCCACCATCTTACCAAGTTGAAATAGTTAAACGCTCTCAAGAATTTAGCTTCTGCTACAATTTGGTTTTTAGCAGCGTCAGTAAAGCCTGATTCGTTAATCGATGGAACATACTTAATCAAGAAGTTGTCACGCAAAATAGACGTATAAATTTGCGTCCACATACCTGTTACCGACGTGTTGTTGGTAAGGATTGAGCGGTTAGCAATCTCTGCAAAATCAGAGAAAGTACCAGTGTGACGAAGGTTTCCTGATTGCAAATCTGGTAATAATTGGTAGCGAGTACCAATATAGTTAGCAGATTGTAAACCATTGTAAGCACCGTTAAGTGCAGCACGTGCCGTCGAAGCATCCGTAATTTCGGATACTACGGAAGTTTGGGGAAGTTGGTCTAGTACTTGTTCACAAGCTGTACTGCCCAAAACAAGAGTACTAAATATAAATATTTTTAGTTTATTCATGGCTTCAAAATCTTTAAAATGAATAACTTACTGTAAAACAATAATACCTACAAATCAAGTGGTTGTACTACTAGAAAGTTAAGTTTACACCAAATGTGATTGTTCTAGGTTGTGGGAAAGTCAAGAAATCTGTACCTAAAGCAGCATTGGCTGATGAGTTACCATTTGCACCTGCTGTGAAAGTACTTACTTCTGGGTCTAAGCCTTTGTATTTAGTGAATGTCAACAAGTTTTGTGCTTGTGCATAAACTCTTACACGCTCAATACCAACTTTGTTTGTTACAGATTTAGGTAATGTGTAACCCAAAATCACGTTTTTCAAACGCAAGTATGAACCATCTTCGATGAAACGGTCAGATACACGACGGTTGTTGTTAGGGTCACCATATACAGCTCTTGGAATATCTGTGTTTGTATTTGTTGGAGTCCAACGGTTCAATACAGCATCTGTTTGTCCAAATACACCGTTCATACCTTCAGAGAAGTTACGAGTATAATTCAAGATTTTGTTGCCATACACAAACTGCGCGAAAATTTTCAAATCGAAACCTTTGTATGTGAAGTCGTTTGTTAAGCTACCAAAGAATTTTGGTTGAGCAGAACCCAAAACTTGCTGATCAGCCGAATTGACAACACCATCTCCGTTCAAATCTTTGAACTTAATATCACCAGGAGCCGTAGCTGCTACTTGATAGTAAGTAAAACCTTTTGCTTTTGCCGCAGCGTTAGCAGCAGCTACTTCATCAGCAGATTGGAAGATTTTGTCTACAACATATCCTCTGAATGCACCTAACTCTTCACCTTCCGCCAACCAGCTAGCAAAACCATAAGGAGTTGGTGTTCCGTTGAAGATTTTCATCACTTTGTTTTTGTTGAAAGTGATATTGAAGCTAGTGTTCCAAGTGAAGTCTTTACCTTTGATATTTTCAGTAGAGATACCCAATTCAAAGCCATTGTTCTGCATTTCACCAATGTTTTGGAGTACCGAAGTAAAACCAGAAGTAGCAGGAATCGTAGCATTCAACAACAAGTCATTAGTGTATTTGTGGTAATAACCAGCATTGATTGTAATACGGTTTTTAAGTAAACCTAAGTCCAAACCAATTTCTGAAGTAGTTGTAGTTTCCCATTTCAAATCAGGATTTGATAATTGAGAAGGAACTAATGCACCGTTTAACTGGTACGCAACACCACTACCAAATAAACCTAAAGAACCAAAGTTAGTGATTTCAGAGTTACCTGTTTTACCATAACTAGCACGGATTTTTAAGTCACTAACAGCTGGTACTGATTCCATGAATTCTTCTTTAGAAGCTCTCCATGCAAACGAGATAGAAGGGAATGTTCCCCAACGGTTGTTAGCACCAAATCTTGATGAAGCATCTGTTCTGAATACCCCTTGTACTAAGTATTTACCATCGTAGTCATAGTTCAAACGACCATAGTAAGATACCAAGCCCCAAGATGTAGCAAATGATGTAGCATCAGTTTTGTTTGCACCAGCAGATACTTTTTTAATCGCATTTCCTGGGAAGTTTGTTGCAGAAGCCAATACATAATCATAAGAAGATTGTTGGTAGTCTGCACCTGCCGTAGCCGAAATAGAGTGAATATTGTTGAACGAACGGTTGTAAGTCAAGTAATTACTTGTTGACCAGTTCAATTCACCACCATTAGTAGCGGTAGCCGAACCATTCAACCCTGAAGCTGCGTTCAATGTGTTTGGCAAGAAACGGTCTTCTTTGAATGATACTTGGTCCATATTCCAGTTTGTTCTTACTTTCAAACCATCTATCAAAGAAGCTTCTGCAAATACAGTTCCTAACAAACGACCACTAGTTGACAAGTTATATGGTTCAACAGCTGCAGCCAATGGGTTTTCTGTAGATGACGAAGCATCTTTACCATAAGAACCATCAGCAAAACGAACAGGAATATCAGATGCCATCAAAATAGCAGTACTCAATACACCATAAATGTTGTTATCGTTGTTGATACGGTTTTGCAATGAACGAGTATATGCCATTTGCGCACCTGTTTTTACTCTTTTGCTGATTTGGTGCTCTAAGTTAATTCTACCTACCAAACGCTTGTAGTCAGAACCCAAGATAATACCTTTTTGATCAAACAATGAACCCGATACAAAGAAGGTTGTTTTGTCGTTACCACCTCTTGCTGAGATATCGTATTGGCTAATTGGAGCATTTCTGAAAATCAAGTCTTGCCAGTTAGTACTAATTGCTTGCGATGGGTTTTGGAATACATTTACTGTACGAATTCCTCTAGCTTTTGATGTTGCAGATTCGATGGTATATAATTGTCCTCCTGCATTTACACCAGCGTTACTATCTGATTGCCAGAACCAAGCTGCTGCATCAGCTGCCGACGCCCATACACTTGTACCTGTACCAAAACCTGGAGTTGTTAAACCACCTGCACTGTTGTAAACACCATAACGGTTGATTACCATTTCTTGCAATAACTTTGTTTCTTCAGCACCAGAGATAGGACTTAATCTATTGCTAGCTTTCTGACCAAAACCAGTGTAGTAGTTAAAGTTAACTTGAGTTTTGCCTGCTTTACCTTTTTTAGTCGTAATCAAAACAACACCATTAGCTGCACGAGAACCATAAATAGCTGCTGCTGCTGCGTCTTTCAAAATGTCGATTGATTCAATATCGTTTGGTGCAATATCATTCAAGGCATTTGATGATTGGTTACCAAATCCTAATTGAGAGTAACTACCTGTGTTGATTGGAATACCATCTACAACATATAAAGGCTCGTTACTTGCAGTAATAGAGCTACCACCACGAAGACGTACCGTAACACCACCACCAGGAGTACCTGAGTTTGACGTAACCAATACACCTGCCGCACGACCTTGCATAGCTTGGTCAACCCCTGTAACAGGAAGGTTTTTTAATTCATCACTTTTGATTGAGGATACCGAGTAAGTAGCTTTATTTTTTGCCTGAGTACCATAACCTACAATTACGACCTCGTCAAGGTCAGTCGTAGATGATTTCAAAGTAACATTGATGATAGTTTTTGAACCAACTGCAATTTCTTGAGAGTTGAATCCTACAAAACTATAAACCAAAACAGACTTTGCTGGAGCACTGATACGATAAGAACCGTCTGAAGCAGTGGTGGTTCCTTTCGAAGACCCTTTGATAGTAACATTGACACCTGCTAGTGTCGAACCATCTTCTGATGAAGTTACCTTTCCTGAAATTGCTATGTCTTGGGCGATTGTGCTAAATATAAGCGACAACACCAAAACAAAGCTCATTAGTAGCTTTCTTTTCATGTGACAATTTTTTAGTTTGTTAATACTAAACTGACAGTGGATTAATTTCCAATTTAAACAAAAATACAAACAGAAAAACTTCTAAACCAAATTTTATATGTTGGAACATTAGATTTCAGTTAGTAACATTTCACATATTTTACGTTTCGCCTAAAAAAGTGATTCTCCTTTTATAACATTAATAAATAATATTTTGTTTACAAAAGCCTCTGATAAAAGATAAATATATCTTTTTAGAAATAATGACCAATTAGCAAGAATTTACGTTTTATAATACAATTAAGAGGATAATTATTGGATTTTTCAAATGTAATGCCATTTGCAATTCCTCTAATGTAACACCTGAAAATTTAGTGTTAAAGCTTTACAGAGCCTTAAAAAAGTACTATTCAAAAGGATATTTATTTTTTTGAAAAATTTGAAATGTGTAGACGTAACTGTATGAACTGTTAATTAATATACGTAATTTTTTTAGTCTCTGATGCTTAAATAAGCCTACTAAAATAGTATGCTTCTGGGGCACAGTAATCCTTAATATGCTTTATTCTCAAATGGATTCTTCTTGGAATATTCTTAATAACTTCTTAATTTCATAAAAGTGTAGTACCCAAATCTGACATTGCACATGGTATAATTGTCATCACACAAACCTTAACACATTTCATGAAAAAAATAGTACTTTCTGGTGCTTTGCTCTTAGGCGCCTATATGTCATTTGCCCAGACTGCAGCCCTCAAAGCTAAAGTGGCACAAAAAGCTCAGTCGCTTGAGTCGAAAGTTGTAACTTGGCGTCGTGACTTTCACCAAAATCCTGAATTGAGTAATCGTGAATTTAAGACCTCTGAAAAAGTTGCGGCTCATCTTCGTTCGCTGGGTATTGAAGTACAAACGGGCGTAGCAAAAACGGGTGTTGTGGGAATTTTGAAAGGAGGCAAGCCAGGTCCTGTAATTGCATTACGTGCCGATATGGACGCCCTTCCTGTAAAAGAAAGAGTGGATATCCCTTTTGCTTCCAAAGCTATGGGTGAATATAACGGACAACCTGTAAGCGTGATGCATGCCTGTGGTCATGACTCGCACGTGGCCATTTTGATGGGTACTGCCGAAATTTTGGCTAGTATGAAAAGTGAATTGAAAGGTACCGTAAAATTCATTTTCCAACCTGCCGAAGAGGGCGCTCCTGAAGGTGAAGAAGGTGGTGCTGGTTTGATGGTAAAAGAGGGTGTACTTGAAAATCCTAAAGTTGATGCTATTTTCGGACTTCATATTAGTGCACAAGCACCTGTTGGAACGATTCGTTACCGCCCTAAAGGTACAATGGCTGCTTCTGACTGGTTCAAAATCAAATTGAAAGGCAAGCAAGCACATGGTGCTACTCCTTGGCAAGGTATCGACCCTATTGTAACTGCCTCACAAATCGTGATGGGCTTGCAAACAATTGTCAGCCGAAATGCTCCCCTTACAGAATCAGCGGCTGTTGTAACTGTTGGTCAAATCAATGCTGGGGTAAGAAGCAATATCATTCCTGAAGAATTGAATATGAATGGAACCATTCGTACGCTTGATACGCAGGTTCAGGACATGATTCATGCTCGAAGGAAGCAAGTGGCTACAAATATTGCCGAAAGTGCTGGTGCCATCGCTGAAGTAAGTATTACTAAAATGTGCCCTGTAACTTTTAATGACCCTTCTTTGACAGAAAAAATGGTTCCAACATTAGAAGCGGTTGCTGGAAAAGAAAATGTATTCTTGACATCGGCGGCTACTGGCGCAGAAGACTTTGCATTTTACCAAGAAAAAGTACCGGGGTTATTCTTCTTCCTTGGAGGTGCTCCAAAAGGAAAGAAAGAGTCTGAAACAGCCTCGCATCATACGCCTGACTTCTATATCGACGAAGGTGGTTTTGTATTGGGTATGAAAGCCATGACAAACTTGACGCTTGACTATATGGAAATGAATGCTGGAAAAGCTGTAAACACAACAGGAAAGTAAATTCATGCATTCGAATAATCGATAAAGAAAAAGGGGATAATGACATCATTATCCCCTTTTCTACTTTATGATTTTTTTAATCGTAAAGTCTTGTAAACGAAATTTGGAAAGAAGCGTTTGAGATACACACCCATTACTTCGTACCATCCCC
>JACCDQ010006792.1_pt1 | contig 12673 bp, 13 predicted proteins | sample 7446031 | NCBI WGS metagenome assembly JACCDQ01 (sample SAMN15323442, study PRJNA562643) | freshwater metagenome | isolation source: river surface water | place: USA:Blue River Watershed | collected 2017-08-17
CCGGCTGCGGGCGCTGGCCAGCGCAGCAGCGGCCTCCGCAGGCGACTGCGACGGCAGGGCGGCGAGCTGGGCGCGCAGTGCTTGCTGCTGCTCACTCGGCTGCACAGCTGCGGCACGCAGCTCGCCGGCCCGCGCCGAAGCGCCCGAAATGAAGCTGGCGTGGCCGTAGAGGGCCACGGCGAGGCAGGCGACCCACACGCCCCGTCCGGCCACGCTGCGTGTAATGGCAGGCAGCACATGGGCGCCTGCGGTGACGGCCATCGCAGCAGCGACGATCAGCGCCTGGTCGGCGCCGGTGGCGCCACGGTCGAGGGCACCGACAGCCGACATGCCCAGGCCGATGGAGCTGACGGCCAGCGCGGCGGCGGTGGCGGTGGGGCAGATGCTGGACATGGTCAGCAGGTGGGCGTGTAGTCGATGAGCCGGTCGCCGATGACGCTGGGGCAGCGGACGAAGTCCAGCGCGCCGGGGCGGTGGACGGGCGGGCGCAGCGCGGCGGGGTTCGGGGCGCTGCGGTGGTCGCTGCAGCGGTAGGGCGGCGGCGTGACGGCGGCGGGCGCGGTCTGGTCCTGGGCCGGGGCGGTCTTGGCATCAATGCGGTCGAGCTGGGCATGGCCTTGCGTCGTCAGCGTGATGCGCAGCGCGCCGGGGCGGTCGTTGGCGCCGACGCAGGGCAGCGTTACCTGCCGCTCGTTGTCGGTTCTGCTCAACACACCGCGATCAATCAGCAGCTGCAGCTTGCCGACCCAGGCCCCGCTGTAGTTGATCGCGTAGATGTGCGACTGGAGCATGTCGGTGACCGTGATGGATCCGCGCTCGCGGATCATCAGCATCAGCCGGTGCTGGGGCGTGCCGCGCTTGACGCTGCGCGCGAACTGGTGCGTTGCCATGTTCGCCTCAGCTCGCCGACGCAGCCGACGCGGCCGGTGCCGGCGTCTGGAGCTGGTAGCACTCGGTGATCGGGTCGGTGCGTGGCTCCAGGCGAATGAAGCACGGCACGGTCACATACGTCGGGGCCGGCGTCGTGGGGGACGAGGCGTCTTCGTCGTCACCGCCGCCGCATCCGGCAAGGGCCGCCAGCGCTGCGACCAGCGCAGTGGCCAGCAGCAGGCCCCTCAGCGCCCGCCATGTCCTGGCGGCGCGGCGTGCAGCCTGGACATGGCGGGCCGGCTTGGTGTGGTGGAGGTCAATGCCGGAATCCGGCGGTTCGTTTCGGTGCATCATCGTCCCAGTCCTCGTGTTGGTTGGGACGAAGTATCACGAACGTGTTTGATCATGTCAACACATATGTGATTGCCTCGTGATGATGTGCAGGCGCCTGCGCGCGAGGAAAATAAAAAAACCCGCTCTCGGCGGGTCTTGTTGTTGCGCGGCTGCTGCTGTGGGGCGGGTCAGCGCAGCAGCTTGGGCAGGAGCCACGCCAGCATGGCCACGAAGGCGACCAGGACGAGCCAGCCGAAATCACCGCTCTTGGCGGCTTTCGAGCCGATCGGATAGCGCGCGGCCGCTTGCTCTCTGCATCGATTGACATGCCGCCCCCAGTGCCGGGTGCTCATCTTGGGGTGCGGGTTGTTGATCAGGTGTGCGAGGTACTGCTGATAGGCCTCGGCAGTGTCGTCGTCTCGGGGGGGTGTGTCCGTGTCGCTCATCTCAGATCAGGCCGCTGAATCGGCCGGTGACTACAGCGACGATCGTCAGATCGTCGTGATCGCTCTGCAGGGTTGCATACGCGGGGTTTGCCGCGTGCGCCTGCCAGCGCCCCGCAGAGGCTTGTTGATACCTGCGGATGTAGTGGATGCCGTGAGCATCTCGCACGAGCACTCCGTGCCCTGGGATCGGGGGGCAGTCTCGGTCGAAAACCAGGATGGTCCCCTGCGGGGTCGTCGGAGACATTGATTCGTCTGGCATTGCGAGCACGAATCGTGCTGGCACGCTGTCTCCTGCTTTCAGCAGCGTCAATAGATCCTCCCACCGGATGTTTTTGCAGTCGCGGATAACTGTACTTTCATCCAGTGGCGTGATGACGACGGGCCCCGAACTCGCGGGGATTGAGACTGCGGGATCTGCGCCTTTCCCGATTTCGAGCCATTCAGGTGAGACGTTGAGTGCTGCAGCAATGGCGACGAGATCGCGCGGCCTGCGCCTTGCCCCGGATTCGATGTTCCCGATCGCGCTTTGAGTCGTCCCAACTTTCGCGGCCAGCGCCCGTTGGCTGAGGCCTCGCAGCAAGCGGGCGTGTTTGAGTCGTTCTGCGATTGTTCTCACATCGGTGATTAGGCCAAGGGCTTGCAACACGTTGGTGTTTGCCTCATCATCACGAACGTGATCAAGCATCTTGAAAATCCTGCAATTGAACGGGCCATCGCACTGGTTGGCCAGTCGCGACTCGCTCGGGCGTGCCGGGTCGCTCAAAGCACTCCGGGGATGTGGCGCAAACGCGGTGTCATCCCTGCCGAGTACTGCGCCGACGTCGAGAAGGCCTGCGAAGGCCTGGTGACTCGACGGGACCTGTGGCCGCATGACTGGATGCGAATCTGGCCGGAGCTCAATTCATCGGCGCATCCGGCCGAAACTGAAGCGGGGTCGTCTGTTTGACGCCCCGCACCCCTTCCTCCCTCAGCGCGCTGTACCTGTCTTGCGCGCTGCTTTCGTCCCCGGCCGGCCGAGCGCTGGTCGGGGATCTTTTTTGGACAGGGAACTGACATGGCGCGGCCGATGAGCTCGGTGTCGGTGGACGTGCTCGACGTGCTCGCACGCGCGAGCGGTCCGCTGACCGCACAGCAGATCGCCGGCCACATCTGGCGCGGCCTGCACATCGCTCGTGCCGAGCTGGTGCTGGTGCGCAACGCCCTGGACTACCTGCAGCGGCAGGGGCAGGTCGTCTCTCACGGCACGGTCCGGGGCAGCACGCGCCCGGCCCGGTGCTACTGCACCACGAGCTACATCCGCCGCATCGCCGAGCAGCACGGGACGCAGATCCCGGCGCCGCGCGGTGCGGCACGCCAGCAGCAGCGCGACGCCGTCGATCAGCTGCTGCTGGCCTGGGGCGCCTGACCGGCCCCCGACGACGACAACACAACATCACGGGATTGAGGCATGACAGGACAACAGCCGGGGGCACGCGCCCCCATCGACTTCAGAGACCTGGCCGACAGCCTGCTGTCGCGCGCTGAGACGCTGGTGCCGCAGTGGCTGCCCGGCGGCGTGCGGCGCGGGGCTGAGTGGGTCTGCGGCGACCTGAGCGGCGGGGCCGGGCACTCGGTCTCCGTCAACCTGGTCAACGGCCGCTGGGCCGACTTCGCCGGCGACGATGCCGGCGGCGACCTGATCAGCTTGTACGCCGCGGTGCGCGGGCTCAAGCAAGGCGCCGCAGCCCGCGAGCTGCAGCAGGACATGGGCTGGCAGGCCCCGGTGCCGGCCGAGCCGGCGGACAGGCCGAAGACGCGCCGGTCGCTGTGGATCGCCCAGGACATCGTGCCCGACCACGCCCCGGCCGCGCCGGACGTGTGGAGCTACAAGGACGAGGTCGCGAACCGCTGGGTCGAGCTCAAGGCCGCCCGCGCGTGGGGCTACGTCTGGCAGGGCCAGCGCTGGGGCCGCGTGGCGCGCTTCGAGCGCACGTCATCGAAGACCGGCGAGATCATCAAAGACACCCTGCCGCAGACCTGGTGCGAGGACTCGACCACCAGCACGTTCGCCTGGCGCTGGAAGATGTGGGAGGACCTGCGGCCGCTGTACGTGCCGCGCGGCGAGCTGTCGGGCCGCACCGTGGTGGTCGTCGAGGGCGAGAAGTGCGCCCAGGCGCTGCACGAGCTGTGCGGCGACCAGGTCGACGCAGTGTCCTGGCCGGGCGGCGTCAACGCCGTCGACAAAGCGCACTGGGAGTGGCTGGCCGGCGCGACCTGCGTGCTCTGGGCCGACACCGACTCCAAGCGGGTCAAGCTGGCGAAGCAGGAGAAGGCCGACGGCGTCGCCCCCGAGTCGAAGCCCTACCTGGCCTGCGATGACCAGCCGGGCCGTGCCGCGATGCTGGCACTGGCCAAGATCCTGCGCGGCCACGGCTGCACGGTCACGCTGATCGACACCGCCGAGCCCGGCGTGCTGCCGGACGGCTGGGACGTGGCCGACGCCATCGCCGACGGCTGGACCGCTGACCAGGTCATGGCGCACATCCACTCGGCCAGCGCCGAGCCGGCACCGGCCCCGAAGCTGGCCGTCACGCTGACCGACGAGCCGCCGGCCTGGGTGAGTGAGCCGGTGCCGGATGAGGGGCCTGCGGCTGCGGCCCCGGCGCGCCCGAAGGGGGGGCGGGGTGGCGACCTGATGGATGTGCTGCTCGAGCGCTTCAGCTTGGTTTATTGCGACGAGGTCACGGCCTGGGATCACGTCAAGCGCCTGTTCATCAGGATCCCGTCGATGCGGACCGTGTTCGGCCGCGAGCCAGTGAACCAGTGGCTGGGCTCATCGGGCCGGCACATGGTCGACCTGGCCGACATGGTGTTCGAGCCGGGGCAGGTCGTTGGTGATCACCAGATCAACATGTTCGCGGGCCTGGAGGTGCAGCCGATCGCGTGCACCGCCGACGACGTGCGGCCCATGCTGGACCTGCTGCGCCACCTTTGCGCCGAGTCGGCCAAGCACGCGGACGAGATCGACGAGATCGTGCACTGGATCCTGCGCTGGTGCGCGCTGCCCCTGCAGCAGCTCGGCACCAAGATGCAGACCGCCATCGTCATGCACGGCCCGCAGGGTACCGGAAAGAACCTGTTCTTCGACTTGATGCGTGACTGCTACGGCGAGTACGGCACCACGGTCGGCCAGACCGAGCTGGAGGACAAGTACAACGGCTGGGTCTCGCGCAAGCTGTTCATCGTCGCCGACGAAGTCGTGTCGCGGCAGGAGATGTTCCACAAGAAGAACGCCCTCAAATCGCTGGTCACGCAGGAGAAGAAGTTCCCGATCCGCGACATGCACAAGGCCACGCGCTGGGAGTCCAACCACGCCAACCTGGTGTTCACCTCGAACGAATCGATGCCGCTGGCCCTGGAAGACGGGGACCGGCGCTACATGGTGGTCTACACGCCGCTGGCGGCCGACGATGAGCTGTACCAGCGCGTGCGCGACTTCAAGGCGAACGGCGGGCTGGGCAAGTGGCTGCACTACCTGCAGCAGTACGACCTGGACGGCTTCGACGCTCACACCAAGCCGATCATGACGACGGCGAAGGAAGAGCTGATCAAGACCGGGTGGCGAGCCAGCCAGCGCTTCGCCCACGACTGGATGGACGGCTTCCTGGACCTGCCGGTCTGGCCGTGCAGCGTCGATCAGCTCTATGCCGGCTTCCAGCGCTGGGCAGAGCGATCGGGCGAGCGCTGGCCGCCCTCGAAGGAAATCTTCGGCACGGAGGTGGCGCGCTGGGCGAAGGAGGCCGTGCAGCGCGATCCGGTCACCGGCCGGCGCACAGAGCCGCGCATCGAGAAGCGGGTGGTGTCCTACGCGCTGCCGGACGGTCAGCGCAAGTCGCTGCGCATGTGGATCCCGGCAGGGCGCATGCCGCCCGAGGGCCGGGCCTGGGGCGAGTGGAGCCTGGAGTGTGTCGAGGCCTTCCAGCGCCCGCTCGACCGCTATCGCTCGGGCCGGTCGGGCCTGCAGGGGGACGACGAATGAGCCCGCGTTTCGACCGCATTACGGCCGCGTTACGCGCTAAGTCGTTGATGTTATTGGCGTTACGGCCGTTACGGCACTTTCCCCGCGTGCATGCACGCACACGCAAAGAACGCCAGTTCATCACCTGCTTTTTCTCCTGCGTGCAAACCAGCCGTAACGCCGTAACACCAATAACTTCAAGCACTTAGGTCGTAACGCAGCCGTAATGCACCCGTAACGCGCGTCTATCCACCCCCACACCCACACCAGAAAGAAGGAAGAGATGGAAAAAGGAGCCGAATCGAAGAGCAGCCGCTGGTCCTGGCTGCCGGCCTTCATGCCCCGCGTCTCGGCGCTGATGGCGAGCCGCCGGGCTGAGGTGGGTGCCGACTGGGTGGCGCACTGCTGGGCGCGCGGTGTGGTGGCGGGTGAGCCGGGCTGGCTGTACGCCGCTGAAGGCGCGCTCACGGTCGGCGTGCCGGCCGATGTCGACATGATCTCGACCTGGCTGACGCTGCGGGCCAGCCGGCCGGATGCGGCGCTGCTGATCGTGCGGCCTCGCCCCGAGGGCTGGGCACCTGGAGCGGCGGCATGACGCGCGGCGGCAGCCACGGCTGGATTCGCGAGGTGCTGAGCAACTGGGCGGCCTGGGCCTGCCAGCGCAGCACCGGATCGGTGGGCTACAGCAGCACCAACATCCTGGCACGCATCGGCGGCAGCAGCGGCAGCACGGACTGCGTGCCGGTCGGGGTGCAGCAGGCTGAGATCGTGGACCAGGCGATGCGCACGCTGCGGCAGCACGACGGCCGGGCGTGGCTGGTGCTGATGCTGCAGTACCTGGGCGACCCTCGGGTGCCGGCCCGGCGCCGTCGGCCGCTCTCGACCCAGGAGCAAGCGGGCACGCTGCTGGTGGTGGTGGACACGGTGATCCGCTGGCGGGTGGCTGCCGAGCAGCTGCTGATCGACATCCTCGCGCGATCGGCAGATCGGTAAAAAGCTTGAGGGGGTTTTCAGAATATCTTTTTTCCCCTACATTTCAGGCAAGCTTCCAACACGTGCGTCTGCAGCGGCCCGATGACCAGTTCGTCGGGCCGCTTTGCTTTGTGGGGTCCACATGCGGGCATCGTTCTCCAACAACGCGGATGACCTGGCGCGCAGTATCTCGCAGGCGCCGAAGCAGGCGGACTTCGCTTTCGCTTCGGCACTGACCGCGCAGGTCAAGGCCATTGCCGAGGGGTTGCCGGGGCTGATGTCCAGCCAGCTGGATCGGCCGACGCAGTTCACCCAGCGCGGGGTGTTCGTGACGCCGGCCCGCAAGGGCAATCTCCGCGCGGTCGTGGGCATCAAGGACGCGCAGGCCGAATACCTGCACTGGCAAGTCGAGGGCGGTGTGCGTGCGCCGCACAAGGTCGCGCTTAAGCTGCCGGCGGATGTGCAGCTGGACGCCCACGGCAATATTCCCCGCGTGCTGGTCAAGCAGCTGATCGCGCGAGCTGATGCGGGGCGCCGTGCGACCAAGCGGCAGCGTGAGCGGTTTGGTGTGAGCCGGGCAGTGGACCTGTTCTACGGTGAGCCGGGTGATGGCCGCCCGGCTGGGATCTACAAGCGGATCGGCTCAGGGGATGGTGGGCGGCTGGTGCCGATGGTCGTGTTCCCCAGGCGCTCGGCCACGTATCGCGCCCGCTTCGATTTCTGGGGCTACTGCTCGGGCCGGGCTGAGGCCGAGCTGGGTGACCGGATGCTGGCCGGGTTCGATGCCGCGATGGCCACGGCCCGGTGATGGGTCCTCCCTGGGGGGTGCCACCTGCGGGTCGTTAGCGGCGCGCTTTTCGCGCGCTGACGGGGTTTGTGGTGGGGTAGTCAGGTAGTCGGGTAGTCGGGTAGTCAACGGATCGGGGTGGGTAGCCATGGCGATGATGGGATACCGCGAGTACGCCCGGCACCGGGGCGTGGCCCTGCGTGCGGTGCAGAAAGCGATCGAGGCGAAGCGCATCACACTGGTCGACGTGGCCGGGAAAGCGAAGATCGACAGCGACCAGGCCGACCGCGACTGGCGGGACCACACCGATCCGGTCGCGCGGTCGCTGCTGTTCTCGGCGGGGCCGCAGTCGCCCGCCATGCCGGGCCAGCCGGACACGGAGGCTCAGCCCGAGGACGACTCGGACAGCGAGCTGCGTGCGGTCCGCATCGAGACGATGCAGATCAAGCGCGACCGCGAGCGCCTGGAGCTGGAGCGCGAGCAGGGCCGGCTGGTTGATCGGGATGAGGTGGCCCGGCTGCGGTTCACGGAGTTCCGGGCGCTGCGCGATGCGCTCGGCAACTTGGCTCTGAGGACAGCGCCGGCGCTGGCGGTCGCGTCCGACCCGATCGCCTGCGAGGGCATCGTGCGCGAGGCCCTGGACGAGGTGCTGCGCACCTTCGCGGAGCAGGTGTTGACGCGAGACGTGACGCAGGACGTGGACGAGGATGACGACGACGCCGATTGATGCGGTCCGACGTGCGATCGCGGATGCCCTGCGGCCGGACCCGGTGGTGCTGGTGGACGAGTGGGCCGAGGACAACCGCGTGTTGCCGCCGGACACGCCGGAGCCCGGCCCCTACCGCAACGCCCGCACGCCCTATCTGATCGACATCCAGCGCACGATGTCGCCCGGCTCGCCCTGGCGCGAGGGCTGGTGGATGAAGCCCCACCAGGTCGGCGGGTCGGTGTCGGGCGAGAACATGATCGGCGCGTGGATCAGCGCGGCGGCCGGCTCGATGCTGGTCGTGTTCCCCAGCCTGGATGCGGCCAAGCAGTGGGAATTGACCCGGTTTGAGCCGATGCGGCTGGGCACGCGCGCCTTGCGGCGCAAGATCAAGGCGGGCGACAAGAAGGGCAGCGACAACACCAAGCTGCGCAAGAAGTACCCCGGCGGGGTGATGCGGCTCATCGGCGCGAACCGCGCTGCGCAGGCCAAGTCGGCCACGGTCCGGTATGTCAAGTTCGAGGAGGTCAGCGAGTACCCGCAGGACGTCGAGGGGCAGGGCTCGCTGATCAAGCTGGCGATCGGCCGCACGAGCAACTTTGGCCGCCGCGCGAAGATCTTCGGCGACTCGACCCCGACGGTCGAGGGTGCGTGCCAGATCACGGCCCAGGTGCAGCGCGGTGACCGGCGGCGCTGGCATGTGCCGTGTCCGTCGTGCGGCCACGCCCAGGTGCTCCAGTGGGAGAGGCTGAACCTGGACACCGCCGAGCTGGCGTGTGAAGCCTGTGGTGCGCTGCACGACGAGGCCACCTGGAAGCGCGAGTCCTACCGGCCGCGCCCACGCGGCATGAGCGAAGAGGAGGCGGCCGCCAGCGGGCGGGCCTTCTGGCGCGCGACGGCCGTGGGTGAGCCGGGCGTCGCGTCCTGGGACGAGTCGGGCGGGGCGCTGATGGCGCCGATCGGCTGGCGGCCGTGGCCGGCGATGGTGACCGAGTACCGCACGGCGCTGCGGCGCATGCGCGAGGAGGGCGACGACGCCGACCTGGTCACGTTCACCAACAACATGCTCGGCCGCGCCTGGCGGCCGACGGTGACGACGGCCATCGGCGCCGACGTGCTGCAGCAGCGTGCCGAGCGGTACGAGCTGATGACCGCACCGCGCGGCGTGCTGGCCGTCACGGCCGGCGTCGACACGCAGGACAACCGTCTGGCGGTGGTCATCCGGGGCTGGGGCCGCGGAGAGGAGTCCTGGGGCCTATGGCACAGCGAGATCCACGGCGATCCGTCGCTGCCGGACGTGTGGCGCAAGCTGCGCGAGCTGCTCGACACGCCGATTCGGCACGAGTCCGGGCAGGCGATCCGCGTCGATGCTGTGGCGGTCGATTCCGGGGGGCACCACCGTGAAGACGTCTACACCTTCTGCCGGGACGCTCAGCTGCGCGGCCGGCACTGGTTTGCGATCAAGGGCTCGCCGAACGCCGATGCCCCGAAGCTGGGCCGTCCGAAGACGCTCGAATACACCTGGCGCGGTCAGCCGGTGCCGGGCGGTGCCGAGCTGCGGCAGCTGGGCACGCAGGCGATCAAGACCTTGATCGACGGACGCCTGAAACTCGACCGGCCGGGCGGGGGCTACTACCACTTCCCGACCGGATTCTCGGACGACTACTACCGGCAGATGCGCAGCGAGCGGCGCGTGTGGAAGCGCGATGCACGCGGTGTGAAGCGGCTGCTCTGGGACGAGACCACGAGGCGCAACGAGGCCTGGGACTGCGAGGTCTACGCCTACGCCGCGCTGCTGTACGCGATGAGCGGCCGGCACCCAGAGACCGTCTGGCAGGCCCGAGAGCAGCTCTACGGGTCAGCGCAGCAGCCGAGGCTCGAGTTCGAGGGCGGGGCCACAGCGGCCCCCGAGCCTGAGCAGATCGAGGTGCCGGGCCGAGCAGAGGGCCCAGCCGATGAGCCGGATGACGAGCCGGATGACCTGGCGGGCCCGGTGCCTGCTGACGTGCAGCCGCTGGCGCGGCTGATGAAGACGAAACCCAAGCCCCAGGCCCGGCGCCGGGGCGGATTTGCCACGAGGTGGTGATGGAAACGCAGGCACAGACCGCGCTGGCTGCCGCAAAAGCGGCCCTGGCCGCCTGGAACCCGACCCGACGCCGCTACCGCATCGGATCGCGCGAGATGGAATTCCACAGCGCCGCTGAAATCCTCCAGGTCATCAAGTACTGGGAGGGTGAGGTGGCGAAAGAACAGATCGCCGCGGGGACCCGCAAGGTCCGCCGCATCATCCGGACGAGGATCTGATGGCTCAAGCTGTAGCCGAGAAGAAGCCCTGGTACAACGCCGAGCGCGTCGCCCAGCCGGGCAGCGTGATCCTGACCGCCTGGCGTGCCGAGCGTGAGGCCGCGCGGGCTCAGCGATCCACGCAGGCGCCTGCGCGCCGCGCTCGGCGCAGCTTTGCCGGTGCGGCGACGGATGACCTGACGGCCAGCTTCGGCGGCTCGATCGTCGCCCTGAATCGCGATCTGGAGATGGCGCTGCCGCTGCTGGTCGGCCGCAGTCGCCAGCTCGCCAAGGACGACCCCTACGTGCGCAAGTTCTTGCGCATGGCCCAGAACCACATCGTCGGCCCGGCCGGGTTCGGCCTGTCGGTGCCGTGCAAGGGCAACGACGGCAAAATCGACGTGCTCGACAAGGCGGTGGTCGAGGGTGCCTTCGGGCGCTGGTCCAAGCGGGGTGTCTGCGAGGTGCGCGGGCGCCTGAGCTTCCGGCGGCTGTGCCGGCTGCTGGTGCTGTGCTGGGCGCGCGACGGCGAGTTCCTGGTGCGCCGCGTGCGCGGCTCCGGCATGGGGCCGTTCGGGTACCAGCTCCAGGTGATCGACCCGGTGCTGCTCGACTACAGCTACCGCGCGGACTTCCCGGACGGCCGGCGCATCCGGCTGGGGGTCGAGCTCAGCCCCTGGGGCAAGCCGCTGGCCTACCACTTCGTCGGCGACGTCGAGTCGGCGCCCTACGGCGGTCGGCGCGAGCGCGTGCCGGCCGAGGAGATCTGGCACGGCTTCATCGCCGACGAGCCCGACCAGGTGCGCGGCATCCCGTGGGTCTATGCGTCGATGCGCCGCCTGCGCGACCTGGGCGGCTACGTCGAGGCAGCCATCATCGCCGCCCGCGTCGGCGCCTCGAAGATGGGTTTCTACAGCCCGCCCGAGCACGAGACCAAAGGCCAGTCGGCGATGGAGGAGGGGCTGGCGGCCGACGACGAAAGCGACGCCGATCTGGCCCAGGAGGCCAAGCCGGGCAGCTTCGAGATCCTGCCGGCGGGCTACAAGTTCGAGACGTTCAACCCAGACTACCCGCACCAGAACTTCGAGAGCTTCATCAAGGCCGCGCTGCGCGGGGTGTCGGCCGGCTTGCCCGGCTCCGACTACAACACGCTGGCCTGCGACCTGGAGGGCGTCAACTACAGCTCGATGCGCGCCGGCACGCTGGAATCGCGCGACGAGTGGACCAGCCTGCAGGGCGAGTTCATCGACATGCTGCTGGAGCCGCTGTTCACCGAGTGGCTGGACATGGCGTTCCTGTCGGGACAGCTGGCCAAGCTGCCTGTCAGCAAGTTCGCGCAGTACGACTGCGCGCGCTGGCAGGGCCGGCGCTGGACCTGGGTCGACCCAAAGAACGACGTCGAGACCCGTGTGATCGAGATCGACAAGGGCCTGAAGTCGTACAGCGGCACGATCCGGGAGCAGGGCGGAGACCCTGAAGCCATCTGGACCGAGCTGGAGGCCGATCTGGATCGCATGGCCGCGATCGCAGAGAAACGAAGGGCCTTGAGCCCCGTCCAACCCCCCGCAGCGCCCGCCTCACCCGCGGGCGCTGCTGTTTCTGGCGGCCAGAAAGCCGCAAAGGAGGCCGGCGATGCCAACGCCGAATGAACCCGGGCCGCTGGTGACCCGGCTGGCCGAGCTGCCGTGCGACCGCACGGTGTCCATGACCCGCGAGGCCGTCAACGTCGAGGCCCGCACGGTCGAGATGTCGTTCGCCAGCGAAGAGCCCTATCAGCGCTGGTGGGGCACCGAGATCCTGTCGCTCGACCGCTCGGCGGTGCGCATGGCCCGGCTCAGTGGCGGGCAGCACCCGCTGCTGGTGGACCACCGCACGGGCGACCAGGTCGGCGTGGTCGAGCGGGCCTGGATCGGCGATGACCGCCGGGCCCGAGCGATCGTGCGCTTCGGCCGCAGCGCCCGCGCCGAGGAAATCTTCCAGGACGTGCTCGACGGCATCCGGTCGCTGGTGTCCGTCGGCTACCGCATCCACGAGGCCCGGCTGGTCAAGACCAACGACCAGGGCGATGACGAATACCTGGTCGTCGACTGGGAGCCCTACGAGGTCTCGATCGTCGCCATACCGGCGGATCCCACGGTCGGCGTCGGCCGCGGCATGAGCCGCACCGACATCCGCAGTCTTTTCACCAGCTCCGGCAGGAGCAATCAGCAGCAGCAGAGCAAGGAGCTTCCCCCAATGGACATCACCGACACCAAGTCCGTCGAGCCGGACCTGAAGAA
>JACCDQ011454301.1_pt1 | contig 12673 bp, 9 predicted proteins | sample 7446031 | NCBI WGS metagenome assembly JACCDQ01 (sample SAMN15323442, study PRJNA562643) | freshwater metagenome | isolation source: river surface water | place: USA:Blue River Watershed | collected 2017-08-17
CACCTGGACTTGGCAGAGGTGCGAGCCAAGCTGACGCAGCGAGTTCCGCCCGGCGCCCGGCTCCTGGACGCGGGCTGTGGCAGTGGAAGGGACGCGAAAGCGTTCGCCGAGGCGGGTTTTGAAGTCGAGGCCTTCGACGCAAGTCCGGAGCTGGTGGCTCTGGCACGCCAACACACGGGGCTGCCCGTGGAGTGCACAACCTTCGACCAGCTGGATGAGGCATCGCAGTTCGATGCAATCTGGGCCTGCAGCAGCCTGGTGCACCTGAACGCCGAGCAGCTGGCGAAGACCCTGGCCAAGCTGGCGCGCATGCTTCGCCCCGGCGGCTGGCTGTACACCAATTTCAAGACCGGGAATTCCCCTGAAGTGGCGGAGGACGGACGAAAGTTCTATCGGGCCACCGAGTCGGAAGTTCGACAGCTGTTGGCTGCCCAGGGCCTCCTCCTCGATGAGATTTGGGTGTCCGGCTCACTGCGCTCCAGCTCCGTGCAGTGGCTCAACGTGCTCGCCAAGTCCGCGCCGCTGCCTTCGCGCTGAAGTACCTCCCCGCGCGCTGCCTCACCAGACGCCCACCCTCCCCGGCACGTTCCTTTCCGCCAGGAAAGCGTGCAGAGACAGAAAGGCCAACCCCCGTGGCAACCCCTGGGTATTACCTTGGATGAGGGGTAAGCCTTCTTGATGGCAGGAGAGGAAAGCTAGGCATGGGGAGGGGAATGGCAGAGCAGCCTGTAGCGGAGGAAGGCTCTCGAGGTTGAGCGACCAGAGCCTAGAGAGAGGCGGGCGCCCCAGGGAGTTGAGCCTTCACCGGCCCAAGGTGAGGGAGCCGACAGCAGAGAGGAGAAGAGAGGTGAGCGCCGTTTGTGAGAGCCCCCGGAAGGACAGTAACAGCCTCTAGCCGAGTCCACAGAAGCTGGATAGGCAGAGGCAGAGAGCCGGGACGCCCGGAGGGCATCAGAGGCAAACGCAGAGGCAGGAGACGCCGTAGGCGCAGAGCGTCCGAGCACGTTGTCCCTGTAAAGGGCCACAGCCTCACCAAAGCACCAAGTGGCAGCAGAGACGAGGGCCCGCCTCACAGGAGGGAGCGCCGTCCCAGTAAGGCCAGCGCGAGCCAAAGCTTGAGAGACAGCAGAAGATGTTCTCAGGTCCCAGGACTCCAGAGCCAGGCGTGAGCATAAAAAGAAAGCGCCCGGCAAGGGCGCTTCAGTGAGCTACGCGGCACTTCTTCCACGGCGTGGCACCCTCGCCATGGTCTTCGGTTTACCGGGTACAGGGGGCTTAAACCGGGGGCGTATCAGACCCGCGAGGAAAGAAAAAAGCCTCGCAATGCGAGGCTCTTGTCATCAATCTTCGAGGTCAGGGTTCACCGGGAAGAACATCTGGCCGAGCACAGCCACGGCCGTCAACAGGACGAAAATCTCAACTGGGCTCATCAAAGTCTCCGTTTAAACAACTGGTACCCACTATAGCGCAGGCTTTTAAATATTGTCAACACAGCGGAGCGCTTTGTAGCCAACGGCAGCGGCGTGACACCCCGTGGATGGACTTCGGTTTACCCGAGATAGGGGCTTTTCCACGGGGGCGTATCAGACCCGCGAGGGGAGGTATTGCCCACGGCAAGGGCTCTCGCTCTGTGAACAAGGAGCCTGCCTCGGACAACGTCTCTGTCCTCGTTGAGCTTCACCCTCGGCACAAGCACCGGCTCTCTCTGGGAACAAACACAAGCCACGGCAAGCCCTCCCTCCTCGGTGGAGTTTTGCGCCATCGGCGACAAGGAGCCCGGACACGTCGTCCACGGCTGACCGCTCGCCTCGCTGGGAGCAATTGGAACCGCCTCGACCAGGGCCTGTTCGGCCTCGGTCCACGGTTCCATCCTGGGCCGGCGTGGCACCCCGGGGATGGATTTGGGTTTACCGGGGATTGGGGGATTTTAACCGGGGCGTACCAGACCTGCGGGGATGCGACGAGGAGAAACCAGGGGCCCCTTTGGGGAAGGTTTAGCCGAGGAGGCTGTGGCGCGAAGCGGGCGACGAAGGGCCGAAATCGAGGGCTCTCATTCGCGAATGAGGAAATCAGGAAATACATAAGCAAAATCAAGGACTTAACCTGTTGTCTTGCCTGTTGAGCACCCTGTTGCTACACGTACAAACGCCACAAAATGCCCGTTGACTAGCCTGTTATACATTGAATAAACAGGGGCCTCAACAGGTGATGCGCACAGTTGCTGTGCGCGTTCAATCACACAACAAAACCATGCCTTTGCCCTACAAACCCACTGAAACTGACGGCCGTTCAGTAGCTGACGCAAACGAAGCGCGCGTGCTGAGAGTCATCCGGCTCTTTGGCCACTTGCGTCGTCCGGAGATTGCCATGGCTGCGTGGCCTTCGTCATCCAGCCGCAGTGCTTACATCATGGCGTGCCGTACCGTAGCCCGCTTGCTGGAAGGAGGGCTTCTTCTTGAGCGTCCCAACACACTCGGCGGAACCTCGCTCGTGCTCGCTGCCAAGGGAGTCGCGCGACTGCGCGACTTCGACATTCACTCACAGGAAGGCTACGACCTGGCGTTCGACGGTCCGCAGTTCTTTCACCGCACGCTTGGTACCTGCTATTTGCTCGAAAAAGCCAAAGCAGGGAATGAGGTGTTTGGTGAGTTCGCGATACTGAAAGGGTGGGCGCCCGTGCTCAAGAGCCATTTCAAGGAGCAGTTCCGGAAAATCCCGGACGGGCTCATCACCTACTCCCGCGGCTCGTTCGGGTTTTCTTCCAGCATTCGACCAACAGACTGGGTAGAGGTGGAATCAGCGTACAAGCCGTACGAGGAGCTGCGAAAGGCATTCGGCGTGCTCACGAACAGTCCCAACCTGGATAAGGACGGAAGAGTCGCGCTTCACAAGCTCGTGTTCGTGTTCGATGCCCGTCAGAATCACGAAAAGAGAGTTATGCGAGGAATCAAACGCTTCCTCCAAGAGAACCCGCAGCTGTCCCCCGACTTGGTGCTGCCTGAAATCATCTTGGCGAAATGCTTCGTAGACCCTCCCTTTGTCTGGCGAGGGGTTTCCGAAGTCACAGCGGCCGACCTGATTCACACACCCGGAATGAGCTTTGAGGATATCGAAGCGCTGGAAGACACCGAAGAATAAACCTGCTATCAACACAACATCACTATGAGCACAGTCATTCTCGCTGAAAAGCCATCGCAAGCGATGGACATCGGCAAAGTCATTGGTATCAAAGGCAGGGGCGATGGCTTCCTCGAACTGGTCAATGGCTGGTACATCACTTGGGCCATTGGCCATCTACTGGAACTTGCCGAGCCCCAGGACTACAACGAGGCATGGGGCGGACGCTGGTCCTGGACTCAGCTGCCGATGATTCCTGAGCAATGGAAGTACCAGGTCAACCGCAAGACCAGTAAACAGCTCACGGTCATCAAGGGCCTCCTCAAGAAGGCAACCCACGTCATCATCGCAACCGACGCGGGGCGCGAAGGTGAGCTCATTGCCCGGGAAGTCCTCGAGCACAGCAAGTACAAGGGAAAAATCTCTCGATTCTGGACAAGCTCCCTCGTAGCGTCCGACATTCGCCGTGCGTTGGACAACCTCAAAAAGGGCGAAGAAACCTATCCCCTCTACGAGGCAGCGCTGGCACGCTCACACTCTGACTGGATGTTGGGGCTCACCGGTACTCGGGGAGCGTCGCTCGCTGCCAACGTTCGTGGCGATTACTTCCCCCTCGGGCGGGTCAAGACGCCCACGCTTGCACTGGTAGTCCGCCGGTGCCTGGCTGTAAAGAACTTTGCAGCCAAGACGTACTACGAGCTGGAAGCAGTAGTGCGAACTAAAAAGGGAGCAACATTGAAAATGCTGCACGCCCCGGACGAAGAGCATCGAATCACCAAGAAGGACGACGCCGAGTCCTTGAAGAAGCGCGCACTGGGGCACCAAGGTCCGCTGCGGGTAGAGAAGCGTGCCGAAACAGAGGCACCGCCGCTGCCGTACTCTCTGCCGGCTCTTCAAAAGGATGCGAACCGCATTCTCGGTTTCAGCGCCAAGAACACGCTCAAGGTAGCACAAGCGCTCTATGAAAAGAAGGCTGCCACGTACCCACGAACGGACTGTCAGTTCCTGGCCGAAAGCCAGGTTGCGGAAGTTCCCGCTGTCCTGGACGTGGGCGCCAAACGGTTCCCAGCAGCCGTCTCTGCGTTGCGCAAGGCCGGCATCGTGACGCGCAAGTCTACGTTCAACGATGCGAAGCTCGTCGACCACCATGGCATCATCCCGACTATGCTGCACGTTGCAGAGCTTGAGGGCGCGGAAGAGCAACTGTATGCGCTCATCTGCCAGCGCTACTTGCAGACCCTGGGCCCGGACTGCAAATTCACGTCAACGCGCATCACCATGGACGCCAACGGAGTTCCGTTCAAAGCCACAGGCCGGGTCATCAACGACCCAGGTTGGCAAGCGCTGAAGCTGCCTAACCTGAAGGCTGAAGCAGAAGATTGAGTGAACACCTGAAAGCGCGAAGCGGGCACACCCCAGGGAAGTGCCCGCTTTGCATTCAGCGCTGCTAAGCTGGTTGAATGAGGGAGCAACGTAGAGCAAGAAAGCAAGATTTCGACTTTGCTCGGAATAGGCCGCTCCACGGTGTCTCTGATTTCGCTATACCAAGAACAGGAAACTTCACAAGGAAATCTTCATGAACGCGTTCTTCAGTGTTTTCCGACGCTCCGACGGCGGCGCATTCAAATATTCATTCGGGCAGTCGACGCTCGCTGCTGAAGAATCAACTGCTCGTGAAATGGACGGCTGCGTTCACTTTGGCGAGTTCTTGTACAGTCGAAGCGTTCGCCAGGCTCACCTGGACGTGCAAAAGCTGTACCGACTCAAGGTGTCTGATGCGCAGCTACGGTACCAGGAACTGAACGAGGCAATAGCTGCCCCTTTCGACTACGTCGGACTCACGGGCGCGCACCGCGACGAGCTTTGGCTCCCCCTGTCCTTGCCAGCAACGGTGGACGGTCTCGGGGTCAAGACACGAGTACAGCTTCACGCACTTTTGCGTGGCGCACGCACATTCAAGTTTAAGGACCTGACTGAGAAGTATTTGTTCGGCTTCAAGGTCGACAGAGAGGTCAGCTTGTTGGGTTTCAAGCATGCGTATGCTGACTACCCCGAAGTAGAAATCCCGCTGTCCTTGGCGGCGACCACATCTCATTGAATCGAAGGCACTCATGACAACTTCCATGCCCTACATGCCGGACGAAGCTCGGGCACGCATGCCGTGCTCGGCCTTGCAACCGCTGCCGCCGTACTTGCGGGAGGACTTTGCGCAGTCGCTGGACCGCACTCGCACGCCAGAACTGGTCGTCCCGGAGGTCAAAGGCAAGAAGGTGGACCCCCGCCGACTGGGCTGTTTGACTTACCAGTACGAGGACACAGGCGAGACCGTTACTGTGCCGAACGTCTGGTACAACCAAACGGTCCAAATGCGCCTTGACTGGTGGCGCTTCGAGGCTCAACGCCTGGAAGTGAAAGTGACCACGGCCAAGCAGGAGTTGGAGCAAGCGCTGAGTTGCACTGCTCCCTTCTACAAGGACCAACGCATAGACAAGGCTCGCCTCCACCTGCGGTGGCAGCTGGAGGAGCTGGAGCGAACCTACGCGACAGTGCTCAAAGTACTCGCGGACGTCGAGGCCGGCACGCGCTTCCTTTGATGGAATGATTCACACAGACGGCACCCTTGCGGGTGCCGTTGTTCATTCCGCAGCGCGAGCATTTCGCTCACGGCGTGGCGGGCAAACTTTCTCGTTGAAAGCCGCGTATTGTGGCCCAGGCCGGAACGGCAGCGAGCAGGTGCTTGAGTGTGTGGCCTGACACCATCTGCGCTGTCATCTCGAAGATTTCTGTATCCCAGTGTTCCGCAAGCTTGGCTGCGGCATAGCTTACAAGCATCCAGCTCCAGAGCGGTCCGGCGCCACGAGGCGTCGCCGCCGACATGCCCAGCACCAAGGCAATACCGCCGAACTGCATGAGTGCGTACGACGTCAAGGACCCTGTCACTTGCCATGCTGCGACAGAGGCAACGCCAATCGCAAAAGTGCTGCCTAGCAAGACCCCTCCCGCCCTGTCAGTCACACGCTGCGTTGCGCACATGCCAAGCATGCCTGCAAAGGCGACGACCATTCCGTAACGGTCGATTGCCAGCCCATAGTCTTGAGGGTTTGCGTGGTAAACAGCGCTGCCCACCGCGGTGCACACCATTCCGGTGAAAAACACACACGCAGCTGTACCCATGGTGGGAGAAAAGTAGCGCAGTCGCCGCGTAGCGGAAAGCCACAGTCCCCACATGCCGCCAACAAGGAACCCAACATTTGACAACACGTCTGCAGCACGCGGGATGCCAAGGAAACTGCGAGTGTCTGCGAACGCGTGATAGGCCTGGTCCTGTGTCAAGGGCGGCAACAATCCTGCAGAAAGAATCGCTGCGAGCACAACGCATAGCAGAACGCGTTCTTTGGTGCGAGTCGAAACAGAAGTCATGGCCCATGTAGGCACGAGGTTTAAGCACCGTGTCTGCCAAATAGCCTGTGAAACGCAAGCGCGCCGCCGGCTCTCTATACAGACTAGGACCTAAAACTCGACCAAGGACACTACATGGGCTCTTTCAACACATCGTGCTTCGTCAGCCGTCAAACAATTGCCCCCGGTGATGCCTGCATGGTGATACCGATTCAGCAGCAGAGCACATACGAGCAAGTGGCCCTCACCTACAACGGTGAAGAATCCGCACAGTACGGCGTCTGCAGCTCCACTTGCTACCCGACTCGGTTCTGGCGGCCAGTCGGTGCTTTCATTGAAGCCGAGTACGACGATTACGGACGATTCACTCTGAAGGACTCGCCGCTGAACCGCTTCAAGCTCAAGGACTTCATCAACGAAGCGCTGAAGATGGCTCCCGTCGTCGCCCAAGGCGACAACAAGTACCATGACCTGGCCTATGACCTGACGCAGTTCATGCAGCAGTCGGCGGCCGACCTGCTTGCAGTCTTGACGGCAAAGGGCGAGGACAAGCCCGCCAGCACCGACGGGGACTTGCTCTGGTCGCAGAGCGTTGCATGCTGGGACTACATCTATGAGGTTTCTCAGGAACAACGGATGTTCTGGAGGAACTACAAGGGTGCCCTGCGTCCGATGAACTTCGCCGCCATGCATCGGCTCGCCTTCGACGAGCTGGTCGCGATGACAAACGCATACGTGGGATGGGACAACGAGTCCTACGAAATGAGAGCGTTCTTCGACCGCGCCATGGCCGAAACCAAGGAGCGGCTGGCCGAGCTCGACGCCAGCATCCAAGGGGAGACGGAGGACGCTGCGGCGCGCAAGCACCTCCGCAAGTTCTTCGCCTTTGACCGGCTGCGCGACTCTCTTCGCCGTGTTGGCGGCTCAGAGGGCAGCCACTACCCCTGCGAAGGGACAGTGTTCCACGGAGCGGCTGACGCCTACCTCGAGGGCAAGCTGGATGATGAGCGGCTCTATGCTGTGCTCAAGCCCTGGTTGGAAGTCCGATACGCGTACAGCGGCTTGGAGGCTCTTAACCTTCACTTCGAGCCCATCGTGTATGCGTCGCAGGACTACCAGAACGACGTCGGGGCTTCCTACGCACGTTTTGTTGGCAAGGTTTCGAAGGCAGTCTCCAAGGGACGCATCCTTCACTACTGTGGCCCACTGCAGGACTATCAGGTGACGGTGGAAGACCCCGGCGTCTTCGATGTCCTCGCCAAGAAAGTGCGCGAGTGGGACGGATATCTCGAAGTGGAGGCTTCCATTCCAGACCAGGTCCGTCCTGGCTGCACGCAGGTCAGCTTTCAGTGCAGCCTCGAATTGTCGGACTTGCGCGAGTTTCTCGCAGAGCCGCTGGAAGAAGTGGCAGCGGGATGCGTACACCTAGACTCACTCGCAAGCCGGACTGCTGGCTAAGCCGTTCTGATTGATTTCCTAAGTCGTCCCGCCACCGGGACGACTTTTTCTTTTTCATCCCAAGCAGTCGCTAGCAGCGGCGGGGCCAACAAAGGAAAAAGCCCGCAGAGCGCGGGCTTTTGAAGGAATGAAGGTTAACCTTCTTGGGTCTTGCGGTTGGCGTAGCTCTCGAGACTGCGGGCGCGTTCGGCCTGAATCTCGCGAAGCTTCGTGATTTCCTGTGCCAGGTTTTCAGCCGACAGATGGTTGTCCATCAGCTTCTTGCCAGTGGCTTGCTCATACAGCCGAACCAGCAGGTACTGGCTGTCCGCTGCGGACTTGCGCAGTTCCGGGGTCACGAGGTGTCCCCACTGCGGGTCATCACAGATGAACGACATCGCACGGCCAACTTCGCTGGCCATCATCTCCCGGTGCTCGAACATGTCCTCCGGGGTAACCCGGCCGGCCATCATGAGCACCGTCAACCTCGGCACACCCAGGTACCGGGCACAACCGAGCGCGAAGTCGTCGGAGACCTGGTCCACGCGGCGGATGCCGTTGCGAAGCTGGTTGATGTACCCGTAGGTCACACCCAGCTCGCGGGCCATGTCGTTCAGGAGCTGACGACGCTCGTTTGCACAGCGAACCAGGGCCGCCAGCAACAGACCGCCTTGACGGTTGAGTTCCGTCTCGTCGAGGTTGCCGCTCCAGGGAATGCGGTTGTACTCGCGCTTTTCCGTCACGCCTTCGTCGTTGCCTTGGGGAGCAACTCCGTCATCGCCACCGTTCCCACGACCCTTCATACGAACGACCTTGGTCATTCTTTCCTCTTTTGAGTGATTGTCCTGATGCTGCAGCTAGGAAGTAGCTGCTTCGAGTGAGCTTCTTGGTGAGCTCAGTATCTGTAGACACCTCAAAAAAAGTGGTCTAGTCCCGTTCCGGATGCAGAGTAGGTGTCATCTTTGTTCCTTCAACCTGAGGGCATCCTAGCACAGGATGTTCCTTCGCGCAAGCATCCAGTTCAGCTTCTTGTGCCGCCCGCGAGGTAGGGCAGCACAGGCAGCACCTGTCACGACACGCGCGGCGCTCGCTATACGTGCTTTAGAAACTTGTTTCGCCTATAGGAGGGCAATCATGGGTGCTTACGTCCAACTCGCAGCTCTGGCCATCGAACTCGTGTTCCTGGCACTGGTTCTTGGCTGTGTGGGATATGGGCTGAACAAGCTCATCTCTCGCCATCTTGCGTCCCGGCAAGAAGAAAAGATGAAGGCAGAAGCACTCGTGGCGTCCTCCCGTGCACGTGCTCAAGCACGCGCCAAGGTCTCCGCTGTTCGCCTCTGATTTCCGAGCCCACACACCTGTGTGGGCTTGTTCTTTCTGGGCAGGTCCTCGCTATAGGCGAAACACCCTACAGCTGAAATGCACCGACCCCTACAAATTATGCTGGGCGACTACAAGCAAGAGCTAGGCTCGTTTGCGAAGGAAGTCCAGTCAACCTATGACGCCGCTCTTGCGGCGCTGTTCCCCCACAAGCCGCTGCTCAGACGGCTGGTCTCCGCGGCGAAGGAGGTCTGGCTGCTGAGCCTTCGACAGGCCTTCAGCCTGCCCGTGCGCGGAGTGCTGTTCCTTGTCCTTGGGCTGTGGTTCGGATGGTGGACCTACTCCGGCCGGGTGCTCGTCGACCCCAGTTCCCCGGGGCTCAATCTCTTCATCGCGACGGTGCAAGCCTCCTTCGCAGCCTTTGTGGGTCTTCCTCTGCTCTTCTCGGGTTGGCGGTTCGTGCTGCCCGTGTTCGCTTCGCACCTGAAGGCGACCGACCTCACCGAGCTGAGGCGGGCGAAGGCAACCGCTTATCTCGTCGCCTGCGAGTCTCCGCTGCGCCCTTCCGTCGCGTTCGCCTTGAACAGGAACGGTGCACAGAAGAGGTCGCTGCCGGTGGCTTGGGACGTGGGAGCGACTGCCCCAATGAGCCTCGTGCTGCTGCTCACTGGCTCGAAGGGTCGGCCTTTGTACCTCCTCAATCTCAGCAGTGGCCGGTTCGTCGGCGCGGCCAGCCCCCTGATGCTCGACCCCGGTATCCGTACGCGCCTGTCGGAGGCCTGGGTTGAAACTTTGCGGCAGCGCGGTCTGCTACAGGACTGCGAGGCACTGCTGCTCCTGGCTACCCAGGCAGTGGCACCGCCATCCGCCCAAGTCAACGGACCGAGAGGCGTCCCCAGCGAGCCCGCAATTGAGGAGGAACGCCTTGAAAAGCGGTCGCTGCGCTGCCCACGCTGCAGCCATGCGTTCTCTGTGCCGCCAGTGCCAGGCGCAAGTGAGTGCCCCCGCTGCGCGAGCGCGTTCACCGGCTTTGTAGGCCCGGACGGCTTCTCGGTCGAATGGGCTGCGCAGCAACGCCCGCACTCGGGTCGCCAGGAGCCTGCTTCTGCGATTCTCGAGGCGGCCGAGCTGCTCGGCGTTTCGCCGAACGCCTCCGCTGCGGAGCTCAAGCGAGCGTGGAAGAAAGCCGCGAGCATGTACCACCCGGACAAACACCAGAACCTGCCTGAGCCCGTGCGCAAGCTCGCTGAGGAGCAGATGCAGCGGGTTAACGTCGCGTACGACCTGCTGGTCGCATCGGCCAAGGGCTGAGCCATCTTTCTCTGATTGAAGAACAAGAAGGCCGCTCAGATAAGCGGCCTTCTCTTTCGCCTTGGTCCGCGCTGCTGCGGACCTCGGTCCTTACTTCTCGATTTGGGTGTCCTTCAAAGTGGCCGTCACGGCAACGGGTCCGAACGTGCCCAGCGGCACATCGAGCGTGTTGTCATCAATCGACGCCTTGTCCTGGAACCAGGTGTGACCAACGATGATGGAGAACTTGTCCTGCGCCAGCTGTTGAGTCAAGGCCCGCGTAGCGGCGGTCACCGCTTTCGCTTCGGAATCCACCCACGCCGAGAGTAGCGCGTCGGGTGCCGCCGCAGAGACGTAGAACGGAGAGCTCATGAACGCCTGCACCTTGCGCAGCGCATCCACCAGAACGTACTCCGAGGCCTTCAGCTTCTTGCCCGCGGCCAGGGCGGCTTCGACGTCAGCCACCTTGGCGAGAGAGGACAGACCCTTGACAGCGATTTTCAGCTCGCGCGCGGTATACGTGTCTCCCGACTTCACGGAGGTGGAGGGCGGGTTGTATCCGCTGTAGTCCGTGATGCCAAGCGCTGCCAGGTAATCGGTGGCCTCCTTTCCGAACAGCACAAGGTACTTCTTGGACTCCTTCGGCGCAAACTTGTCCCGCAGGTCGTTCAGCACCTTCTGAGCCCCCTTCAGGAGCTGCAGCTGGACCACCTTTTCAAAGGTAGCTTTGGCGGTAACACCCTTGACCATCTTGCGGTTGATGACCGGCAGTCGCGGGTACGCGAGGACGAACACCTTTGCCGGCGCCCAGGTTTCTCCTGCGAGCAGTCCGTTGGCCTGCAGTTTGTTGAAAGTCTCCTCGTTCAAGGACACAGGCAAGCTGCGGGTGTGCACGATGCCATCCCGGACCACCGTGTAGTTGCGGTAGACAAAGCTTTCGATACGCTCAGGCAGGCCGGCCGGGCGCTCTTGCGGCAGCACTGCAAAGCCCTCCATCCGAACGCGAACTGATACGTTGGGTCGGTCTTCGTTCCAAACGACCCCGTTGACCGGGTAGCCCCTGCCTTTGTCCGCATACTCAAAACGAGTCTGGCGCTCTTTCTGCTCAGAACCTGCGCCGATGCGCTCATACGAGAAGGCCTCGTGGTGCGGGTAGAAGAGGTTGTCCTCGGATGAAGAAAGGTCACCAAGGAGCTCCAGCACGGTGTAGGCGTCCTCCTTGGGGACAGCCTTGGGGTCGTAGCCCGCGGCATACCGCTTGGCAGGGTTGACAGCGCTGAGCAAGGCCCTGTCCTGGAAGTACGCGTAGTCCTCCTTCGAGAAACAGCTGGAAAATGCCTCAACCAGAGCAACGTCGCCCAAAGCGCCCAGCACTTCAAAAATTGCGTCGGCAGCCATGCGCTGCGACAACGCAGTAAGGCTCGCCCACAGGAGGCCCTCTGTGTCGCGTCCGTGCTCAAAGGGCCGGCCAGCGGCAGACGTGAAGTAGGCCACGGAGGTCAGCCCCTCCGGAACCATGACGATGCCCGCGACATCTGGCGTAAACGACAGCAAAGCACCGTCAGCCAACGCAAAAGCGAAGCCAAGACTTGGACTCTGCTCGAGCTTGACGGCAACCTTCTTGACGCCGCTCACTGCGCCAAGTTCCTTCTCGAATGTGACCCGATACTCTTGCAGGTCCTTGCTGAAGATTAGCTTGCCCCCAAGGGTCTCCGCCATTTTGGTCAGCAATGGACGGTTGCAGTGCCAGCCGTACTCTACGATGGCAGCGTTCGCCAGCTTGGGTTCCAGCTTGCGGCAGACCTCTAGAATTTCGCCATCGCTCCACTGGTTGTCGTAGCCGTCCGTCATGAAGAACAGAGATGCCACGCTGTCGCTGCGCTTGGCAGCAATACGGTCAATGACGGCGTGTACCTCTTGCAAGGGCTCCTTGAAGCCGGTGAGCCCCATGGGCTGCAAGTACCGGTCAATTGCCCCGTGCAGCTCGGACAGGTCGTGCAGGGTTCGAATCGGCAGCTGCTCCACAAGTACGCCATAAGACCCCCTGCCGGAGAACCAGAGAATGGACACCGTGTCTTTCTCCTTGACAAGCGCGGCCAGTTTGTTCTTC